>Ga0247780_1000762_pt1 | contig 26368 bp, 25 predicted proteins | sample UWRJL079202R5_FD_179927 | JGI IMG/M metagenome (GOLD analysis project Ga0247780, IMG submission 179927) | Plant litter microbial communities from Arlington Agricultural Research Station in Wisconsin, United States - UWRJ-L079-202R-5 | ecosystem: Environmental > Terrestrial > Plant litter >... | reverse complement strand
GGTTCTAAAAAAAAAAAAAAAAAAAAAAAAAAAAAACCGAGAAAAAGAGGAAAGAAACTTACCGGCGTGTATCCCATGGCGGCAAGAGCCCTGTCGTCCTCGTCCATCTCATCTTTTGCCTTGGTGACCACCTTGCGCACAAGGGCAGGCATTGGTATGGAACTGATGTGAGTGCCATCGCTGGAATGGACCATATTCGTGGCTGGATATTGGTAGACTGAAGATGAAGTTGACTGCTAAATCCGTCGACGTATGCAGTCAAGTTGGTATTCGGAAGTGGACGGACGGTCTGGACGATGAAACTTCTCTCGGCGCCCTCCCGACCCCTCTCTCGAATGCGGCATCGGCGGGGACGGCGCAATCGCCGATTGGCAGCCATGTGCGGGCATCAGCCCGCATTGGCCAGTGAATTTTGCGCAGCCTGCAGGGTGTGTTGCCTGGTTGCCCCGCGGGGTCGGCAAACCGATGGCGAGCGTGGCTATAGCTTGAACCATGTATCCTATCGATCAAAAGCACCATGGAAGGAGGAGAGGAAACGAGTCTTTGGGGAGGCATGCGGTGGAAGGTACTATATTAGTTGAATTCACTTGGCGGGAATTTTACCCAAAAATGCTGGTAACACACCTAGTTGGCGGCGCTGCAGAAAGTCTGGACAGTGGAAGGCACACCGCCCAAAGGCAGCGTGATGTTTCCCAGTCGGCTCCCTCCATCCCCTGGCCCTTGACCTGCCCCCACCCCCTTTTCTGGCAGGTAAGCGCCACGGCCTGAGGCTCGCCGCCGTGTCTCCAGCCACCAACAGTTTATTATACCAATTCGCTGTATGCACGTTAGTGATTTTCGCTGGAGGGACGATCGCTGTGGGGGATGGCCTAATCATTGTCCGCTCACGCTGCTCAGGGCTGGACAATGATTCCCCATAATTTACTCAGCTGGGCCCGCCTGTCCGTTGCATTTGGTTCTCGAGTCTTGCTTTTGCTCTGAACCAGATCTGTTTCGTTCCTGCCCGTCGTCAGAATGCCCGAGCAAGCCGATTTTCGTCCCCACACGGGCTCAGTTAACGACCCCACTTCTCCCAAGGGACGTAACCTGTCGGTGACCGGCTCTGTCGGGTTTCACAGCTTGGCCGGCACCTCAGCCGATTGCCGGACGCGCAGCAATGACTACGCGCGGGCGCTTCAAAAACAGCAATCGTCGTCGCACCGGGGGACCACGCTCGGCGGACCCAGTGGTGCCGGTCAACAAGACATTGGCGCGGCCTCTATTTTCGAGCACCGCCGTCTGGCGCGCTCGGCCGTGGAAGGAGGCATCGACCGCACCACCGATGTGCGCATCCCCGCCTCCTTCGACGAGATTGATCGGTGGCTCGACGGCCATGTCGAGCGCGCACTAGCAGCAGCCGTCAGCAATAGCCTCCCCGCAGAGAGCGACAGCAGCGTCATCAGCGTCCTCTTCCTCGACGAGAAAAAATGCGCCAAGGTCTTCGACCAAGACTTCGCTCTGAACCGCCTCCTGCCCAAACTGAAGATCACGGGCTGGTGCACTTCCCACTACATGTCGACCTACTGCCGCTATCCACTGCCGCTTGACGCCGACTGCGACGACGAAGCCGTGCAGCCAGTATGGGACTGGCGCTACTGTCTCAGCCATCCATTCGACTGGGACCTGCTCTGGGCCTACTTGCCCACCACGCGCACCACCGTGGCCATTGTGCGCACCTGGTTCGACGGCTACGACACCAACTTCACTCAGCTAGAAAATGAGATCAAGGACTTTGAAGGGCCGACCCTCGCGCATCCGATGCTCTTCGGCGTGCTGGCGCTGCAGGTGCTCGCCTCGGACGCCATGGGCGGCGTGCGCGAGAAGGGCAACATCATCTACGAGGGTCAGACCCTTACCGGCTTTCACCAGTATGCCCGCCTGCGCGACACCGGCAGCGACGGCGACACTATCTGTTTCGACCTCGGCGGCGTTTCCCGCAAGGTCATCGGCGCCGCCTCCAACATGACGGGCTGGGAGAATGCGGCGGCCCAGTTAGCCAAATTTGCCCGCTTCGTCCAGGCCGAGAACGAGCGGTACCTGGCCACCAGATTCGCTGACTCCACCCAAGTGCGCCGTCTCTGCACCTACGTAGACCAACAAGCCGCAAAGCTCATGGGCGACCTCGATGGCGCCTACCACGATGCGCGCGCCTGGTTGGCTACGGCCAATTTTCTTCTGATGGGTATCCTCAACGTCCTTGGTCAGGACGACTCGAGGGTCAACATCGAGCTCGCCAAGGACCAGAAGCGCATCGCCGAGGAGACGAAGCGAGACAGCACTTCCATGACGGCCATCGCTGTCGTAACCATGTTCTTTCTGCCTGGTACCTTTACTGCGGTACAGTCCTCCTTTTGCCCCTTCTATTTCGTCCAAGACAGTTTGCTGACGCGCCGAGCCTGATGATAGTCCTTCTTCGCTCTGCCCTATTTTGACTCTGACGTCGAAGCCTACGGCTGGAATCACTTCTGGATGTACTGGGTTGTGACGATACCGCTCACGTTCATCACCCTCGGCGTTTGGACCCTTTACACCAAAGTTATCAACCCGGCAGCTCCGAAAAGCAATGACAGCAGATCCAGGGATGAGGTACATGTAGAAGGGAGGGACCCGAAGGATCTGGAACGCAAGGTATGAAAGACTGTCATCAGGGCGCGGTCTGGATCAAATTGACTAACCGGTTTAATAGCAACGCAACGCTTCGATCAATGGATGGCTTTTTCGGATGGGAAACAGGCCTGGCGCCCGGCGGATGATTTGACAAGAAAGAAAATGGGTTTCTTGCGGAAATGAGATGCGACAGCGCGATAGTTACTAAGGTGGTGAGAATTCCCTGCAGTGTTCGTACTATTGTGAGAGTTGTGCTGGCCTCGGTTGTCAGGATCGAGGCCAAATGCCCCTTTCGGTCCGAGACGGTCTCAGCTCGAACAGTCAAGTTGGTGATGAGAAGTACACCGGCCAGCATACTGATGTAAGTGTGAGAATGCTCAGCTGTGGCCAGAATTTGGCCAGAGGCCCCGTTTTCTCACCCTTTGGTGCCATGGTATTTCGCTGCACAGATCTGCAAGTTGTAGCAGAAAAGGTCCCGGACACGAACCCTCCCCATCCCCCAAAATTTGTTGGAAAACCCGATGGGTGAGTCGAACCTATTGAATTCAACGCAGTCAACCAAGAACACAGTAATTGCCGCCGTCAAGTCGCGTTCTATTCAGGGAGCGGTCTTCTCAGCCAAGCGAAGCTCTGGTGCTCGGCCGCGCTGCGGTTCCGTGGCGCCAAGGCGCGATTACGTAATTTGACAGAACCAGGTCCCAATGTGGGTCGATCAGCATGACCTGAGCAGGCCCAAACCGCGTAAGGTGGCTTGCGGCTGAGATGCATCGAGCAGAAGACTTCGCACCAGCTGCATTCGAGCCATCACGGAAACGTCCGCAAAGGGGAGGGGCAATCGTCAATCGAGTGTCAAGTATCAGATCTTGGCGGCGGGTGGCCTGCAAGCCACACTGTGGGCTTCCTTTCCTGGAGTAGCCTGCGCACCACTTGCAAAGTGGAGCATCCAATGAGGTTTGGGGGCTTTGGGAAGGCACGGTGCTGGCCATTCGCCACCATTTTTCAGTACGCCCACTCTTGCAGCGCCTAGGCGGAGGGACCTTGTCCAAATCCGAGAGCGGAGTTGACTATCATTCTCAGTTCCAGACCACCAGTCCCGCAATTGCAAATATGTAGCGCCTGCTCATATTAGGGGCGCTGGCCTTGCCACTCTTTTCACCATCCCTCTGTCATAGGTATACTGCTGACAAGATGCGCCTCATACTCGTCCTGTTCTGCCTCCAGGCAAGCGGTATGTGCCTCATTCTTCGCCCGTAACATAACTAACTAACAGCCACAGCATTTGTCATCAACAACAATCCACACCCCAATCTCCATGCCCGACAAACCCAATACGCCTGCGGGCACAACGCAACCTGCACAGTATCTGGGCAAGTCGGCAAATACACCTGGCGCCCTATCAAGGCCCCCGGAACTTTCACCGCCTTCACCATTATCACCGTGATCAACACAATCTACAACACAACCAGAACCAGCACCGTCCTGGCCGACGCCCCGGCGAGCTTCCACCCCCCTCCAACCAACTCAGAAGGCAAGAATCTCGAGACCGTCACATAATTCAGGCAAGGCATGAACCACACAACCACTGTGTAAGCGCCCCCCCCCCGACTTTACCCAACCCTACGCACAAGTTCAAACAGCAGTTGAGCAAATGCTAACAAAGACAACCAGGGCCTTCCCCACCCTCTTCTTCGACTGGGACAACCAATATGGCGTCTCGGGCGAATACGTCCTAACCCACCCCGACGGAAAATTCGAATGCGTCAGCCTCGGCACCTCCTCCATGGCCGTCCCCATTGTCGGAAACCCACAACCGAGTCCGCCGCGGAACACAGACCCGGCGTTCAACCCCGGCCCTGACGTGCTGGGATGGGGATATATGATCGAACCTAACGGGGCTTTCGGGCCGAGCACGCTCGTGAGCTTGTTGGATTTGTTGCCTGAGGAACCAAGGCTGCCGCACTCGGTGATTCGGTCGTGTACGGAGTCGGAGGTGTTCCCTGCGCATCCGGGGTTTGATGCGCTGTGGTTGGCTGTGGGGGCGGATTCGACGGTGTATGAAGGGGATGAGGAGGGGACGAGTGTTACTACTGCTGGGACAGGGACGGGGGGTGTGGTTTCTACTACTGCGAGTGGGGGTATTCCGAGGGAAACGGGCAAGAGTTCTGTTGCATCTACGGCGTGTGTTTCCGTCTCGGCATTACTTCTTTGGGATTGGATAGTTGCGGCTGTAGCGCTGTTTTGAGAAGCATTTGTGATTGCCTTTCTCTTGTCCTGGTATCCGATGAGCACATCTCGGTGTTGTTTTTGGATCTGCTGTGCACGTTGGCCGAATTCGCGTAGCGTGACAATTCCAAAGCCTCGTTCGGGGTTATGCATGGCTGAAAAGTGGTAGCACCCAACTCGAGCTGCAGTCATCCACCCAGAGGCGCAGTTGGACTTCACTCATTCGTCAAGCTGAGCCAATCGAAGAGCCAGCAACGAAAGCTGAAAGCGCAACTGGTGGGTGGACGTGCTAGAACAATGCGCGCATCACACCACGGCCAGCCACTGTGGCTTAATGAGGTGATACGAACATGTATCCATCGTTGCGATGTGGGAGAAAGTCCAGCACAGCTAGGCTTCGGTCGACAACCCGGACTACTTTTGAGATGTCTCTTTGGCTCTGCATATAAGCCACCCGAAGCAGACGCTCTAGGTTGGAAGCGAGGCTCCCAACGCAACATCTAGAGTCAGGTCAGTGTCATGCGATATGATACGTAGGTACGTAAACAGTCACATCCCACATTCTGCAGTTTGAACTAAGGCCCGGCTGGACAGGCTTACCTACAGGTTTGAGACATATCATGCGCAGCATCGGCGACGCAAATGTACCTAGTCCTGGGTCAGGCTGTGGCAACTTATGGCTGCTAGAGAAACAGCATATAAAACCTCAGCAAAGTTCTTTACGTTTCAATTCGGGGAGACGTTACCCTCCGTTCTTCCAAATCCTTCCATAGAGGATCCCTCTCGAGCACCTCAAAGTTACCTCAAGTGAACCATGCTCCTCCTGTCCTGTATCACCACCCTCACAATCGCCAGCGCGGCGTCCGGACATATCATCCCGCGTGCAGAGCCCCAAAGCCTCGGCAACTGGTGCGGTACCGTCGCAACACCAGAATGGATCACCGCAGACCACAAACGGCTCGCCGCGACCAACAAAACCCTGCTTCCCCGCCAATCCGCCTTCACCGTCGATGCCTACTTCCACATTGTAGCCAACTCCACCCGTGTCCAGGATGGCTACCTGAGCGTACGCTAACACCACACCCCTCTCACACCCCCCTATCCAACCCTCTCATCACTAACCCAGCCTCCACAGGACAATACCCTCCTCAACCTCCTTTCTACCCTCAACACCGACTATGCCCTCACCTTCATCACCTTTAACCTGCTCGGCATTACCCGCACTGTTAACCCTAAATGGGCCCTCAGCCCCCTTCCCCAAGACCACCTCGCCATGAAAACCTCCCTCCGCCGCGGAACCTACTCCACCCTAAACCTCTACATCCGCCCCTTCATCGGCAACGCCGAATCCCCCGATCGTATTCTCCTTGGACACTGTCCCTTCCCCGTTTCTAACCCTTCCAAAACCGATTTTAACAATGATGGGTGTATGGTGTTGCAGGATACCGTTGCGAACGGAGGTAAAACGGCTACGCATGAGGTGGGACATTGGTTTGGGTTGTTGCATACGTTTGAGGGGGGGTGTGAAGGAGGGGATGGGGTGGATGATACGCCTGCGGAGGCGACGGCGTCGGAGGGGTGTGATTTGAAGAGGAATACTTGTCCCGGGAAGGGGTATGATCCGGTGGAGAATTTTATGGATTATTCGCCAGGGTGAGTTATCCTTTGAGTGTGCGCTGGGTAGGCGCTTGCTGGGAGTTTGCTAATGAGTTGCTGGAAAGTTACTGTAGGAATCACTTTACGGTTGGGCAGAGCGCAAAGATGTGGTTGGAGTGGATTATGTTGCGGGCTTAGCGGTTGGCTTTGACTGGAAGATCTGCCAGTCGTTGCTGGCCTGTGGTCATCTCTAGATACTGAAGTGCATCATTTCTGTTCTTATTCAATTCCAGGCCTATTACGGCAGGTTTCCTCGAGACACGTTCAAAGGGGTCGGTTTAGCCCCGGCCGCTGGCACCAAAGCTTACATCCACGCAGTTGTAAACTTGCGCTCTCATCATTGTCAAGCAGGGCTCAATTTCGTATGCTGTGTCGTTACGGAAAGTTCTTTGGAACAAACGAGACCCGAATGCCGGTTGGTGGGTTGCCGGAGGCATGACACTTGGGCTTAACTGGCGGCGTTGCGGTTTTTCGTGTTTAAAGCGATGGAGGGCCGATCCTGACTGAGTGGGTCACTGAAGCAACGACTATGCGAGCATGCGAGGGGCTAAAATGCAGGGGTCTCTGGACCGTGGTAAGGGTCTGTTTAACAATAAGCTTCTAATTTTTATTTTTGTTCTAGTTTAGTACCGATTAGGTTGGAGGGGGGAGTATATTTAGCGAGACGGATATTACCGCCCAAACTTCGCTCTAGAATTGGCGGCTCTTGCGTCCAGATTCGGAGACCCGACCTCTAAGAACGGAGGTGAATTTGCGAGAAACTTGTACTTGAGTTGTAATACTGGCCAGATTCTCTGCCAGGGCTCATATCTCATTAGCAGAACGCAGATAAACCCCGGACGCACTCTAACTTTTCAAAATTATTAAACCCTCCTCTTTTCTGTTGTAACCATCAGCGTCAAAGTGAGCTGGTTAGAGAACAAGACCTTTTGGGAGGATATGCACGTTACGGCCAGTGAATGCGCACTATACTACTGTATTAACGCTTACGAGTCTAACGTTAAAGGAGGGGTCCTAAATGAGACCGTCGTCGCCTCGTGGGCAGATCGTGTACCCGGCTCCTACCAGGATGCCAGATCTCATGGCTTTAAGGCGCTCGACAAGACCAGCAACCACACACTTGACTACCCCTTCGGCCAGTTCAAATTGTCCGAGCTCCAACTCTCGGCACCACCATCCGCTTCCTCAAGTCCTTCGCCAATAGTACCGACGCCGACCCCCCCCCCCCCCCCCCCCCCCCCCCCCCCCGGCCCCCCCCCCCTCCCGCCCCCCCCCCCCCCCCTCCGAGGCTCACCTTCACGGTCCCCACTGATCCGGGCGCTCGGTCCCTTCTTTTCGCACGGAGACACATGCCCGACGCCTTTGAATCTGCGGCCCTCAGCATGACCAAATGGATGCATGACGGTGGGTTGACCGGTTCACCCGTGACGGGCACAGTCACTCGGTCCGCTGCCATATTCCGTGCTCAGTGGATGTTTCTGGCGTGTCCGGCCGTCACGTTGCTGGCTGGGAGTGTGTTTGTTGTGATGTCGATTTGGGATTCTAGACGCAAACGGTTGCCTGCGTGGGAGGGGAGTTCGCTTGTTACGCTTGCGTTTGGGCTGGGGGAGGAGGATCGGGATGAGGTTAGTGAGGCGGTTGAGAGCGGGAATGGATATGTGATGGCGAGGAAGAGGGAAGAGAAAGGCGAGGTTGGTGGTGGATGATGGGGATGAGGAGTTGGTGGTTGATAATTAATAGGTTTGTTTCTTTCCGTCTTGGAGTATTTGGTTTATCTTGAAGTTTCTCTCTTAACCCTTGCTTCTTCTAGAATATTCTTTTGGTGTTCCAATTCTTCAATTCGGATATTACGTGCTTGCCCTTCTTGTTCTCTTCATCAAGCAAAATCGACAATATCGTCGCCAAGGAGGTGGGACAACCCCCTGCATTTTTGCGCAGTCAACAACCACCATACAGTATGTGACAGCTTGTCAATGTTGTTGAGATTGTGCAGGCCAAATCAAACTAACGTGGAAGAGGGCAGCAAGCGCGGGGGTTTTGATTGCCATATCAGCCAACTCCGAATCTATCGGAAGGTGGCGGTGGGCTGATGATGAAATTTCCTCTGTCACGGGGACTGTCATTGGCTTGCTGATTTGCCCGCCTGCTGGGGGCTCGAGCCCCATCTCGGAAGACGCCGCAAATAGCGCCGTGGCTGAGTCCAGCCCGGCAGAGCGAGGCTCCCGCTATTACTCTTAAGAAAGCACATCTCCCGCACACCCCGCGTCATGGATTGTCTGATCATCCTTGACGTTTCGCTCTTTTGCCATCATGGCGACCTTCCCGACAGGGTGGAATAACTCGGGCATCAGCGCCGCTCTCGATCCGTCGGGGTCGTACCAACATTGTAACTTCGAGTATCCTAGTGGTAAGGAACTGGAAATGTATCTAGCTGTCACCCGATCTCTTCCACTGACACGATATGCGCGCAGTTGGCATCCTCAACAACAGGTTATACCTCGATGGCGGCGAGACCCGGATGATGGTTGGGAACAGCCCCAACGAGTCCTTCTACGAAACCAACCCTCGGCTCCTCTGGGTCGACCTCTCCGTGCCCTTCGATTACTCCAACTACACCGTTAAATCCAGCAATAAGCCTGACACTGTACCGAGCCTCGCTCTGGGCGCCGGCTTTGCCTCGACCCGCAAGTTCTTCCGGTTTGGCGGCTACTACCCCATGAACAATATGTCTGCGAGACATCTCGAGACGTCTCCAGAGCATACCGATGAAGTGGGACTTACATGGTCGTACGATGCCCTGTCGGAGGTCTGGGCGCGGGAGCCCAACGCCGGTATCTTGACGGGACTCGCAGCGGGAGCCTCGGCGACGAACCCCTTCACCAATGAGGCGTACTTTCTCGGCGGCAGTCAAGACAGCTGGACCCTCCAGGGATCCCCCGACTTTTACGTCGACGGCATGGTGGCGCTCAACATGACGGATGCTAGTTGGCGCAACGACACAGTTCCCGGCCCAGCGATATCCGGCGGCTTCCTGGAATACCTTCCCATAGGAGAGAAGGGTGCGCTGGTGTCTTTTGGCGGTATGAGCTTTCCCGAGGGTGTGGCGGGAGCTAGCGGTGGCAAACCGGTAGGTCTCGTCTTGGACTCCCCCTTTGTCCTGGATTTTACCTGTGATGACCATACCCATAACACGCGCACAGTACCCCATGGAAGTCATCCGCATATACGATGTCTCGTCACGGACCTGGCTCTCCCAAAACGCCACCGGTGCCCCCAGCAACAACCCCTCATCGCTGATTCCGGACACGCGCATCTTGGGTTGCACAGCCTGGGCGGCGGCGCCGGATAACTCGAGCCACAACATCTACCTCTTTGGCGGACAGCGAGAGCTGCACGGCTCGCTCACAAAGGATCTCTGGATTCTGTCCCTGCCCAGCTTCACGTGGATCAAGGCTGGCGACGACGCCTTTGGGGCCATCGGGCACTCTTGTCGACGCGTTAGGGCGGGAGGACGGCACATGATGGTTGTCGGCGCTGGTGAGCGCAGCGAGACTACTTGCCAGCCGTTCTTCCGTGTCCTGGATATGGCTACACTGGAGTGGACGAATCGGTTTGACCCGGCGGCTGCGACTTATACCTTGCCTCCGGCTGTGTGTGCTGCTGTTGGTGGAGATGGAAATGGACGCGCGAGAAATATTGACCCGGCGAAGAAAGGTGAGGACTGGCAGGCGCTGAAGGAGCTGTTTAGGGAGACGCCGTGGGGGCCCAACGCCTATCTTAAGTTTACTGGGGATGGAGATGGCTCGACGACCGCGAATCCGGGAGTCCCTATTCCCACGCCTACCGGGGGTGGTGGTAATGGTGGAGGTCCGAATGACGCTCCAACGTCAGGATCCACGCTCTCCAACGGTGCTATCGCTGGGATTGCTGTGGGGAGCGCGGTGGGCATGCTTGTCTTGGTCCTGGTTGTGTTTTGGGTCTCGACAAGAGTGCGGAAAGCTAGAGGTGGCGCAGATGGTCGAAGCGGGGCGGAAAGAATGCTAGGACCGGAGTACCCGGAGGAGTTGCATGGCCATGGAACTATAGCGGGCACGCCAATCTTCGCGAATGGGGCGGCAAGGGCGGAAATGCAAGGGGGGCATAACGTGGTGTTAGTCCCGGGACTCTTTGAGGCTGATACAGCTAGGCGCCGTGGATAAGTCGAGATGTCGAGAAGAAGAGGTTTGGGTGCTTAAGTCCAGGGATGTAAGTTGAAGAGAAGTTGTACTTCGATATCCAACCTGTTTGACCGAGTCCAGGATCCTGTACCGGAGAAGATACTATGTTGGGCTTTTCATTTGATAATGTCTCTTCGAGCCATACCGTCGGTCTATTTGCACCGTAAAGCCATGACATTGAGGACGGTGGGAATGATCACACCAGTCACGGTGGATAGAGGGTAGATCGCCACGGTGGAGCAATGGTGGCATTCACGCGCCCTGTCCCCTCACACGCCAGTCGGTTGAACCCCAGACCACAACCAAAGTCCACCGGGCCGTCCCAGTTATGTTAACCCAAGTATTTACTCCGTCGATTGCTATTTCGACTGTTTGGCTCAACGTCATTCTGGGGATTGCCACATGAGTCCTCATTTCTCTCGAACAAATGCTGGGAACGGTGGCGATTGGTTGGCTCACTTTGAAGTCCTGATGCGCCGTTCCACTGGTACCGGAAGCTTGTCGTGTTGCTTGTCACGACATCGGCAACCATTTCGTCGCAAACTGTGTCGCCGGCCGCACTCGTAGTGGGCCTTTGCGTGTAAGTGCAGTGGGCCGTGCATTTGGTGTCCCAGAGTATGTGCTGTATACGTCGTGCCAGACGTAGCCCGAGCTCGACGACCCCCCACTCAGAGTCAGGTCCCAATAGCCGAAGTCAATACTCGCTGGGAGGATCGGCTCGTGTCTCGCGGAGGGAGTGGAAAGAAAGAATTTTTGTCAACAAATGCATCTTGGGCCAAAGATTCTCAACATTGTCGGGTAACGGTGGAGGTCTGGGAGTGTAGCGGGGAAAGAAAGGAAATCATGGGATATTAAACCAAGACAGAAACGAAGATGCCGAGTATTATGTGGGGACTGAGATGGCTGATAGACATCGTAGGCATAAGCTGGCAGGCTAATTCCGCCGTGATGTTGATCGCCAATGGGATTTCTTCGATTCCGCCTTTCAGATCCGGATTGGCTTTTCGAAGGTAACATTTCCCTCCTCCGATACCACCGGGCAGTATTAGAATGCAAGGTACCAGTTTGTGTAACGGGATGCACATCAGTGGGTCTTGGGAAATGCTGGATGTACGAGACGGCCCTCTCATCCATCTTCTCCGAGTCAACGACGCATCATTGCCACATGCTGCAGAGTACGCCTCCAATGTCAGTAAAATGCGCTCGCATGGAGACAGGAGGTTCTAGTGCAAGACATAGGTCTAGAGGGGGTCGCGTTGGCAAGCACGTTCACCGTCCTTCATGAAGTATAGCGGTCAGCCACTGCAAACATCAACCAGCACAAAACAAGCTGACTCTAACTCAATTTCACAATAAGCAAAGATATTTCATTCTAAGAAGATACCCCGCCTAATGTGCGTTAGTTACAATGGGAAAACACCACCGAAAAACCAACGAAATCGCTAACTCCAGCAAAACAGCATGACCTCAACTCCACCATTGAAAAATAGGCCTAATTAGAATTATGAAGAGCTTTTCTTACATTAATTCAGAAAAAGGGCCATTCTCTCAGATGCCTCAGTTGGAACTAATGGAGGCCCATGATGGTGCTAAGGCTGAGATTGTCTCTGATTCTCGTTTTCGCAACACTAGGTGTCCCTTCAGAGCCACTGGATCTCGCCCTCGACAGATGGAAAGGACCGTCCGGGACAGAATTGTCTCCTAGGAGTCCAAGGCGTTGGCACCGAATTAGACCGTGCATGATGCATTCGAAGGGTCCTGGGAAAGAGGGGAGATTTCGGCCTAGAACGGTCCGTCTCACACTCATGAGTTCCGTTTGCACTTGCCTACTTTTCGTTGAGTCACTGAAAGAAGCAGTTGAACTCGGCTCCGCAAGGCGTGCAAACAGCGGCGGACCCATCGACGCTCAAGGAAGGCAGCTTGGGTCGGCCGGCGACCGGTGCAGTGGCTGCAGGACCACAACCACTTAAGATCAAGATTTTCTCTTGGACCCATATTTTCCGCCTCTCCCGGTCCACCTTCGACGCCCCCTCTGAGCGTTTGCCGTCAGATCTCAGCTCAGAGCATTGTTTGATCGATCAAAAGAATGGGCCAAAACATCAAAAGGGCCAATAGGTAAAAAGAGGCTGGCGGCCGCTAACTTTAACTGAGAATATCAGGATGCATCTCGGGAGAGTGCAGAGTCCATTCCTTTGCTGTGTTCCGGATTTTGGCACCTGGCCAACATGGTTTCAGTGAATGCCAGTACCCGAAATTATTGAATTGAGGCAAACACGCCCATTGTGGCGTGGCAGAGTCGGGTTCCTCACTTCTCATATCCATTGAGCCCCATGCGAGGGTGACGGCGTTGGCGCCTATAAAAAGCGAGATGCCCGACTGAAACATCCATTAAACCCATGACATTCATCCGAGCAAGACTTTCCAATCGTGGGGCCCAAAATCCATTATCGTTTGCAGAAGGCAAAGTCCTAAATATCTTCACAGCTACCGATGGATCGCAACGCAATCGCAGAGCTGGAAAACATCAAAATTAGAGGGACAGACCCCAGGAAGACACGCGCAGTACTACTAGCGCTCTGCGACGACGATGACGTCCGCAAGAAGGCGTCCGGCTATTTCGATCAGCTCCGGATTCGGGATCCGAGTCCACCACCTCGATCAATGAAACAGTCGCCCTCTTCGATCAATTCGTCATTGAGAAACTACTTTTCTTAGCAAGACGAGAGAATATATATCCAGTGCGAGACTGTTTTCAGCCATGAGGCCAACATCACAAAAGACTGTCGGTGTCACATCGGTAAGGCCGACCCCTATTCACAACCGCAAAATGTCGCATCTGATCTGACACATCGTGACTGGCAGGAGAATTGGAGCCGAACTGCGGTGACGACGCTTGGGCCGTCATCGTCGAAGTCTTTAACCTCCATGAGAATGAATCCGACTCGGACACCGACTCTCCTCGCGATAAGTACCCACAGGGTTCGACTTGGACTTGCTGTGGCAGAATTGGGACAGCGGGTGGCTGCAGAATGAGTCGCCATCAGGCGGACCCCGAGAAGAACAAGCGGCGCGGATTCGGTCCGAAAAGCCACCGGACTGGCACTGAGAGCGAGGGCGAGGACGAGGACGAGTGCCCGTGTTGTTACCAACAGGATGAGGGGGATTCACCCGATGAAACTGCCCCGTAGAGCACAGGTGGTGACGACGAGGACAGCGACGACGAAGACAACGATGACGGAGATGACGAACAGAGCGACGACAACGAAGACAACGAAAACGCAGACGACCACGAAGAAGAAGAAGAAGAAGAAGAAGAAGACAACAGCCGGGCAAAGAAGCGGAAGAGAGTTGGAGAATGAGTCAACATTGAGCGTCCCTGACGCAATGTAGGTAGCAATCAAAAACCTAGTGTCCACAGTATCTCTGTCCACAATCCCCATCTCACCCTCCCCAAAAGCAAAGTGCACCCTGCCTAGATAGCACTAATCTCCTCCCCCTTCACCCCCAGCTGGCAATACAGCCCCGCCCCAACCCCCGTCCAAACCACCACACCAACCACGACCCCCATCCCCCTTTGGTTCCCACACAGTCAGCTCCCTCTCACCCAACCACACCAGGAAGGAAAACTGAACTCACCGAACCATCCCCGTGCGCTTCCAAATCGCCACACAATCCGCCGCATTCGCAATTGCCCCCGCCAAAATCACCGTTCCTGCCTCTTGCCACCTCCCTGCCGACGCAAGCGCGAAGATTGCGACGCCGAGGCTCAAGTCGCGAAATACTATCAGGGGGAGCAGGAGAGAGACTGTGAGGTCTGCGAGGTTGGCGTGGTTGGTTTTGCTTGAGTGAGTGTGAGGGGGGTGTGAGTTGGTGTTGGTGCGGGCGCTGGTGTTGGTGCGGGTGTTGTTGCTGCTGCTGCTGCTGCTGCTGCTGGTGTTGTTGTTGCTGTTGCTGTTGCTGTTGTTGATGCTGCCGTTGCTGTTGATGGTGAAGGTGATGGTACCGTATTTGTCGCCGAGAATGGTTGTGAAGAGTGGCGAGGGCTTGGAGGGGGTGGTGGACTCGGAAGTGCCAGTGGTTGTTGCCAAGGCGAGAAAGAAGGACGCTGCGCGGTGAGGCCACAGAATCTCGAAGAGGCCGAGGAGAGTGTGGGTTGCTACCATGAGCAGGCCGAGGACGTGCCAGGTGGTCGAAAAGAGGTGGAGCGGCATGTTGAGTGGCTGAGTGGTTGCCGAGAAGAGCTGAGGGGTGATGGGTCGGCCCGGGAATGACGTGCAGGAGGGTAGAATGAGTGTGCAGCGGGCGGGTGCGCGGGAGGTGTGAATTTTGGATGATTGGGCTGATGCTGAGGTTTCCATTTGGCGGAAAATTTTGCAGGTGGTTAAGTAGAATGTGTCATATGTCCTGGGGACAAGGAAGGTGCCCGTGGCGCCTTCCTGCCTTGCTGGTGCCGGGGCGGGATGGGTGGTCTGGGTGGAACATCACCTCAATTTTGCTGACCGAGGCGGTGAGGGGTGCGTTCCTCATCCTCAACCCCGAGTTCTTGAACGGCGGTGCAAACGATGTGGGTGAGGTTTGCCTGCAAAGTCATCTGCCGCGGGCTGTCAAAGCACCATCGGCACATCTTCCACGTATCCAGTAGAATATTGGAACTTGTCTTTTGTTAACTCGGTGGTTTGATTTGTGGCGTCCATGGTATCTGCTTTCCCTCATAAGGGGTCAAATGATTTCATGGGTTTTGACCATCCACTGACCTTGTTATCGCGTAGAAGTGAGGGCTTCAAGTTTGCAAGTCGGTGAGCAACTGGTGGCTTTGCTCTGCTTCTAACCGTCACGATCCATCAAGAACCCGAGGGAGTATCCAAATAGTGGAGCGTTGATACCGGAGACTCCCGAGGCCCGGGACCGAGTAGGTAGTCCCAAACCCGGAAGTCGAGATGAAAAGCCTTAGCCTTCCCCGCTGCCGCTGTTTGTATTCCACAAAGTTATTCGTGGACGAGCGATGGCAGTGCAGTGTACAATGCGAGTTTAATACAAAAACTAGATGCGAACCAATCCAAGCAAAAGGGTAGCTAGTGGATGTTACGCTGGAAACGCATGTCGTTCGTGCTAGCCCTGCGCCGAAGGAAAGAAAATTTCCCGTGCTGTCTTGCCGGCTCGATCGTCTTTCAGCAGCTGCATGCATCAAGTACGCCGTTTAATTGTCCTTAATTGCAGTGCATTAGTAAGGCAACGCTGCGAAGCTACCTAGTTCCTATCTTTGGGTAGGTAAGTATTGCAGAGTCGTCAGTTGACCCAGTTCTCTCGCGGGAGTCTCCATTTCCGGCCCAACGACCGATCGCCTGGATTTGAGTTCCAGGCTTGGCTCTGTTCGCGGCTGGTCAATGAGAAAGTTCTCATAAATGGAGCGATGGATCTGCTTCGATCCTGATCCGTCGGACATCCGGGAACTGTACCGTGACACGACCTGCGAATACCTCTCTGGGCTGCGGTTTTCTCCTGCCAAGACTACGAGAACCGGATCGGTTAAATCGCTCCCAACCCGACTCATCGGGAGTTGAGAACGGGTTCAGAGTCGCGAGGATCCTCTTATTGTTCGAGCGTGACCAGCAATCTGCTGCATATTGCCGTCTACCATGTTGACCAACCCCTTGTCGCAGGCGCTCAGCGGGATGCAGTCGAGCTTTTCTGCCTGGCCGTTTTGTCCCGTCGATTCGGATCGCGGGTGTGGCGCGATACTGTGCCGGCAGCTAATAAGGGACCAGGTTCATGGATAGGGAATCGCCTGCAGGTACTTGCTATATCGCCGATAGTGATCTGAGACCGTGGTCCAGCTCGGGTAGAAATCCCCAATAGGCGAATTCGACCCACCTCCATCGCTTGTCCATCGCTTGTCAAACGACGGCAAATAAACGGCTGGTATATGACCCGGGCCATCTAGCCGGCCGAAGCGATCCGCCCCATGTGAATCACGGACCTTATCAGCCATTATCAGATACTCGTCCGATGCAGACCGAGTTGCAATACTCACAACAAATATCACATCATCCACACAGCCACGGTCGGGCAGTGGGGGCTGCACTTGGCTCGCGAGATGCCACCGTGGATTGGACCACCAGCGCGAGGGGGTTGGATTGGAGCGTATTAGCCGGCATCGCCCGGGTAGATCGGCCCACGCGAGCCTGGTTGACGGGGTGCCATTGAACCAAGACGGCCGGGATGTTGCAATGGACTCGCCAATGGTCCGGGGAGGTGCGTCCGGGGAATAGCAGGGACGGACCGAGCGTTCCCGTGTTGGAAGGCTACAGCAGGTACTTATACCACGATGTCAGCGCTCGAAACTCTTGTGTCATCCTCGGCAATAACCCAACTGTTGAACCCATACCATCACGATGCTTACCTCGCGATCAGCCCTCCTCGCCGCCGTCGCCTCCCTCGTGGCGACGGCACAAAGCCGACTCCTCGTGCACCTCCCCCTCAACGACACCTCCGGCACGCGAGCCACCGACTGGAGCGGGAACAACCTCGACGGCGCCTACGTCAACGGCGTCCAGCTCCAGGGCAACAACGGCGCGCGTCTCGATGGCGTCAACGACTACATCCAGCTCCCCGCCAACTTGCTGCGCAACCTCGGCGCCCTCACCGTGTCCATCGAAGTCAACGTCCGCGCAGAGCAAACCGGCCAATGGTTCATCTTCGGCATCGGCAACACCGCCGCGGCCACCGGCTACGGCTACGGCTACATCTTCGCCACGGGCGATCCCCAACTCCGCGTCGGCGTGACCCCAACACACTGGGACTTCGAAGCCGAAGTGCGGACCAACCGCGCCCTGCCCCGCAATACCTGGAAGACCATCACCTTCACCATCGAATCCGCCAACGGCGGCCGCCTCGGCCTGTACGACGACGGCAAGTACATCTCCGGCCGCACCAACACCGCCGCCATCACGGCCCCCGGCCTCATCACCCAGGGCAGCACCCTCAACAACTACATCGGCCGCTCGCTCTTCGTCGCCGATAAGTACCTCGCCGGCTCGGTGCGAAACTTCCGCCTGTACGACATGGCTCTCTCGGCCAACGAGATCGCCAACCTCAACAAGCAGCCCACGGCCCCCACTAACCCAACCCAGCCGACCAACCCGGGCGGCCAGAAGCCAGAGGACCGCGTGACGGCGGCGCTGACGGGGATTGCGATTGCGAATGTGGACAATATCACAGGGAATATTGACCTGCCAGCGACATCGAACGGGCTGACGATTCGGTGGGAGACGAGCGATTCGAGCGTGGTGAGGATTAATGGGCTGGTGACGCGGCCGAGGGGGCAGGATGTCACGGTTGTGTTGACGGCGAGGGTTAGTACGGATGGGGTGAGCGGGGAGAGGTCGTTCTTTTTGACGGTGAAGGGGATGTAGGGACGGAAGGGGGAGGGCAGGGGTGATGAGATATGATTGATGACGGGGGACGGGGGGTAATAAGGCGCCCTTGACAGGTGGAAGTCTTACAGGAGAGATGGAAGCAGTGTCAAGTAATACAAATACATAATTTAGCAGCTTGTTTGAGTTCGAGTTGTGTGTCTGTGATGGAGGTGAAGTGAGTGGAGGGTACGATGTGCGACCGAGAAGCTCTGTGCAAACAGAAAGCTCATCAAATACCGGCGGTGTCGCGGGTATGGATTGTTCAGGTGTGACTCTCTCCAAGGCTGAGGAAGGTGATAGGACTGTCAGACAAAATTGAACTGTGATGTCGAAGAGTATCGTGATTGCTCCCATGTTGTAACAATACTCGATGAGAATCGCCCAGATACCGTTAATCTTGGCCCGACTCTACACCTCCTCGCCGTCTTCTCAGTCTCTTGGGGGAAGGTGCCATTGTCCACCAGATTTCCTCCAAACCATCCCGACTCTCTGCCCCTTCACCGTCCAATTCGCCTGAGCCTTTGACGTTGCGCGTGACTCTCCTCAGAGGCATTTGGTCCGAGTCAATCAACGGCCACAGCTCCTCAACCATGGTCTCCACTGCAACCTTGAACACAGGCCTGAACCACTCCCTCTCCTCATGCCCCTCCTCCAATCCCGGATCCGCATCGGCCGAGACAGCAAGCAAGAACGGTGCTGTCGGACGCCACCACGCCGTTTCCCCCGTAGGCAGATCCTCCTCCTCAATTGACATGACAGACTCGACCGCCCCAGCCGAAGCACAAAGAAATAGACTAGTGTGCGACGACCCGTTCGGAAGACTAGGCCTCATGGTGGCGTACCTTCCCCTCAGCATCGCGGCCGTCGCCCCAGCAAGTTCCGGATCCTCCACCCAGCGAATCTCAAACTTGGCGCTTGCGTCACCGAACCCCTCAGGCGGCGGCGCGCTCTCGCTCGCAATGCGCTCAAACGGAACCTGAACAATCTTCTCAACCCGCGACTTGAACCCCCCCCAGCTCGCTTCCTCTCCCGCCCCATACAACGCCGTCCGAAACACCACAAACCCCCACGGGCGGCCCTGGTGACGCCTCTCCCAGAAGCTTAACCAATCCGGAGACGACACGTATACGGGTGCCACTTCAGCTCCAAGTTGCGCTTCCTTGGGTTCCTGTTCCTTCGCGCGCGCCTGCTCCTCCCGAAACAAATGCATCGCGAGCGCACCGACGCCGTTCTCACCCAATATGTCGCGCAGGCCGGCTTGCATCTTTTCGAGCTCGCCTTCGGGAAGGAAGGCGCGATCGACTGATGTGGCGCGACTAAAGCGCTCGAAGTTCCATCCTGGTGGCCAGTATGGGCTGGACGCGTCGGAGTAGAGTGGTGTTTGGGCGGTGTTGTTGGTGCCAGGGGATGGCCCCGGAGGAGCTTCGAGGGTCGTCTTGTTGAAGTTTGGGCGTGGCATTTTGGTAGTTGAGGTTGAAGTTCAAGTTGAGAGTGGAAGGTCGCTTGCAGTTGATGATATGTCTGATTGGCCAGCTGGCGGCAGCCGGCAGATCAAACTCGGCATCAACTATCCGAACTCCACTTCGACCTATTTTTTGCAGCTCTCTCGATAAATGGATGAAGACAGCAGCAAAGGGAGAGCTATGTAGGTAGATGAGAGGGGGTATTTGGGCATTATGATTGCAGACCTGGACACCCCCTAAAACAAGTTGGTATGAGGTCTGGTTTGTCAAGAAGTGCGGTATGCGAGCGGGGATTGACGGGATGAAGTACCGCCACTCGCCTTTGCAGTCTGGAAATCTAGTTTGTTTACCATAGCCGAGTTGGTTCACGAGCTTTTTTCTGGTGTGGGACCTGCCTTGCGTATTCCGACTCGCTGCACCAAACTAAACTCCCGAGATGAGGCCTCCGCAGTGTCGCCCGAGTCGAAAGCCGGTCAAATAGGTACCCCTGATCAAGCCTAGATCCAGCCGGATTGGGGCAATTCACTCTGGCGACAGGAGCATATCAATTGCGAGGCATTTGAATTTCAAGTCGTACTACTGAGACAATGTCCGGGCAGAAAGCTCCAACAACTCTGGGGGTGATAAGGTTCTAGTTACATTGTAGATGGGGCCCTGCTATTCGGGCACTTATTGTTTGGCTATTGGGGCACTCATACCCCCAGGGTTAGGGTTATGTATGGCCCAGATTATATCACATTCAGGCCACGCCCAACTCATTCATTACCACCACGAAAGAACAATCATGCAGTCATCTACGCCTTCAATTAATAATACAACTAATTCTATATGTTTTCTATAGGCCTTGCTCGTGACTGGGCCAAACAAGCAACGTAATAGTAGTCAAACAGAAAGTCCTCAGAAATTGCGTTTCTGGGGCCAAGCCAACAACGTAGTAGTAATCAAACCGAAAGACCTCTGAAATCGCGTTTTTAGCCATCATTCACTACCATAGCTGCCTTGGCCGTTAGTTTCACCACTCAGCCACTTCTAGTTGTTTTCACAGACAGCTGAGGGACAGTTTCGGCCTCTGCCACCAAAGCTTTAGTGACAGTCCCCAGCGCCGCCCGCTTCTTTAACCGAGTAGTTTATTTCTCTGAGGCAAGAAGTAGTAATAGGCGTGACTTTCGCAATATTATTCTTAATCTTCTAGGTGTTTCATCCTCTTACTCAGTCTCAAGCACCTCCTCCTCTTCTGCCCTAGGCAAAGGCGAGCGTATAATCTCCTACACTAACAGCTATTGACAAATACTGGGTTTTAAAGGTACTGAATTACCCTTTAGAAGCCCGGGTACTATCTTTACCAGTCGCTTCCGCTTCCTTTAAGGCTTTAGAGTCTTCGGTAATACTAAGGTTCTTAACAGTTACAAGGCCGTCAGAGTCTTTAGCCCTACGTTAACAGCGTGCCTAGAAGGCATTATAACGCGTTTATTTCTTAGTCTTCCTCACAGTCTCTTGATAACTTTAGGATCTCGAATTCGAAGGTATAGGTTTTATTTATCTTAATACTATTAGATCTGCTAATAATCTTAATTGTAGAAACTTATAAACCTGTTCTTAAAATGTTAGTAAGGATAAACATCCTAAAGTCGGAGATGTTTCTATTACAACTTACTCTTAACGAGGACCCAAGGGGGTCCGGACAAGATAAGACAGAGCGTATAGCAGGACGACAAGCTTAAGGGGTGATCCAAAGACGGCTTATTAAGCTAACACTCCTAAATAAGAGTATACTATCACTAAAGGTCGCTATCACTATAATGCATAAAGGGAAGTCTAAATAATAAGACATAAATAAATAATGTAATATTAGCGTAAGGAACCAGGAGTCCCTTACGGCCATCATAATTATAATAATAATTATCTATACTAACTAGTTAAGAGGTACCTTATACCTTACTTAATGAGGTTCTGCTTAGTAAGGGATTAAGTATCTTATTACTAAGCACCTCCTGCTTAGTGACCTTAAAGATACTTAATAAGTAAGCACGTTTGCTAAGATTAAGTAACCATTAACTAGTTATAAGGGCTTTAAGTCTTTACACTCCTAGCCTAGTATGTAATACCGTGCGTACTGTCCTCTAACACTGTTCCTTTTACAGGAGATCTGTTAGGCTACTCCGGCCCAGGTGACAGCCTATAGTGTTATCACATAATTCCCCCTCTTTAATATTCTTTTTGTATAAAAAACTAAGGTAAAAATGTTTCTCTTTTCCATAACGTAAAGATACCTACTAACTGTGTGTAAAAGCGTATTATTAAAAACAGCACCTCTCGTCACCATAACCTAACTAACTTCACTTCAACCTTTAAAGTATAAATATCACCTTATAGCTGTTATTCTTTAAAATCACTTTCTTACCTTATTACTGCTAAATCCAACAGTTATTCAGAATTCCTAAAGGCGGAAGCCTTATTAACGTGTAACGTGTTTAGCCACAATAACGCCTTCTTTTAACAGCCCCATTTTAAAAAACGTCGTCTTAACGCTAAATATAACGCCGTTACGCAGAACTTAAAGTTAAAAACTTAAAAGCTCCGTATAGCCGTTACTTAATTAAACTAGATTAAGAAGTAACGCTACAAGATAGAAAAGTAAACCTTCTCTATATTTAGCTAAAAGGTAACAATCTTTTATTTCTAAGAATACAAAAAGGCATATTTATTTAGTTCTTTTAATATTAGTAGGTCTTTTAATTAAAGAGGTTTCTTAACAGGGACACCTGCCAGTTCCTTCTCCAGAGGGTTACCACAGTTGGTAACGACCTCTTAACTTAATCTGTAACTCCTTGCCTTTAATAAATAAAATAGCTCTTTAACACAGTAATAGAATATTTATATTTCACTTCTCCACATAACATACCCAAGTATATTATTTAGAGATTTCGTTAGCGAGAAGTCGTAAATTTAAGTCTTATAAAAGTCCTTCCTGTTCTTCCTATAATTCTCTTAAAGTCTTATAAAAATCCTTCCTATTCTTCTTATAATTCTCTTAAAATCCCCACTCTAATAAACCTATATATTAAATGGGTTTCTTTTTACTAATATTAATTAAGTCTTTATTATATATTAATCTTTATTCTTAACAGACACTTATTATATACACACGCTCTTTTACCACACACTACTATATAACTAGTTTAGGAGACCTTAAGGCACACTAACTCGCTTTTTACCCTTTAACTCCTTCCTTAAGCCTGTAATAAACTGTAAGCCCTTTAGCCACAGGGGGTAAATTATCATGTAAGCTGTTAATCTGTAATTACAGTTCTCTGTACTATTATTGTTAAAATGCAAAAGGGGTCAAGGCATTGGAAAGCAGTGTGTGTTGAAGGTGATTAATTATTTCTATCTTCGAGAGCGGAAGCCGTGGTATTATAGCCGTGAGGGTGGCCAGTGCACGAAGTGCATTGGCCACACTCGCTTCTGCGAAGCGAGGTTGGCTGACTGAATACGAGGTTAGCAGTGGAGTCTGTCGTTCTTAGCTGTGCGGATCCACGGAGCCAGCCGCAGAGCAGCTGCGTGGATCTAGCTACACTGTTCCAGCCACACTGGCCGGGTTAGGGTTGTGAAAACCCAACAATAACTCTTATAACAGGGTCTTTAAACTCAAGTATCCTAGTAATAAAGTTTAATAAGACAGAAATTTATAGCGCTTATAGTATAAGGTGTGGTTTAAAAAGCTTATAAGGCTTATAACGTTAATTTTACTTCTAATAGCAGATATCACAGTTATTAATTACCTCCGTAACTAAGTTCTTCATTCTAAGGAAGGCGTACGCTTATTAAGCTTATATAAAGGTCTTAGCTTTACTTATATATTTGTTAAGTTTAGACTTATAAACTTATTAAATATACTCCTCTTATCTATTTAAGTTATAAATATACAGTTTCTCTTAATATTAAAGCCATACTCTTAGTTTAAGCACGCCATTTACACCTTTTAACAGCGTTTCTTATTAATAACTGGTTTCTTTATAGTTTAAGTGTATTAAACACTCTTTACTATATCCTTATAAATTCTCTAAGAAATCTCCTAAAGGGCACTTATACTTACAGGTACTTCTTACTAATCTTCTTACCTAAAAGTACCATTATTACTAATAGATATTATATTTTATTTATAAGTTTATATAGATTTAACCTGTCTGTTTAAAGGTCCAGTTATTTAACACTTATAATATATGTTTTAAAGCGCCGTTCTCGTCTTTTAAAAACATTATAACAGGGTTTAAAACCTTTTTTATATCCTTATAATATTATCTTTAACTTCAGGTGTCCACACGCCTGTTATCCTTTCCCTTAATATAGTGGATCTGGAAGTGGAACAGTATTATCAGTTCTACCTACTGTGCTTATTAAGGATTAAGTTCCTTTATAAAAAAGTACTAAAGGTTATTATTATTTAAAAAGACTTAAACTAGTTCTTCCGTTCTACTTAAATACAATACCTATTTAGTAAAATATTAAATAATTGCTATTAGTTCTTTATTATAAAATAAATATTATAAGGCTAGGTTATAAATCCCTTTTAATAAAAAGGTGACTGGGTGGCGTTTTCTATCATCTTAAACTTAGTTAAGTTATTCACTAATTACAAATTTTAAGGAATCTGTCTTAACTTAAAAGGGTTTTAAAAAGTCAGGAAGAGCCAGAACTAATATTATAATCTTAGTGTCGCGGCCTTCCCCGCTGGGTTAAGGTGTATCTAATACAGTAATTAACCCTTACAGGCTCTACATTACTCTTTACGTTATAATAGCTAACTATTTTCACACTCCTCTTTTATTACTACCCTTACCTCCATTTAAATTTATCCACTGTTAACATAATAACCCTACACTACTAACCGGTTAGTAGAGTTTACTAATTTAGTAACTTAATCTTTATTTAACTATATATAATGTAAGCTACTGTTAATGTAAGAATCCTACGTCGTGTAGAGACTTTTAACTAAATAACTTTATAACTTACGTTAATCTTTATTTAACTACATTTACTGTTAACGTAAGTACTTTATAACATATAAGAGTATATAGCGATTTTATTATTAATTTAATAAATTCCATAGAAAATCTACAATACAGTAGTTAAACAATCGTTCAGCGCAGCAGTAACTAAACGTATGTAACATTAAAAACGAGTTACAAGCGCATTACCTACGCTTTACGTTATAGTATCTAGTTAGTTTTACACTTTCTCTTTTATTCTCACTAACATCTTAACTAAAATATATTTATAGTAATATCACTGTTTTATACTTTTACTAAGGGTCTGTAAAGAATCTAAGTTTTGTAACTTATTAAAATAACTCATTTAATAACTTATTTATAGGACATCTACACTAGTTAAAAAATTCAATTCAGATAAAGCATATAATATGCTTATGTCTAAGCTAGAGACAGAAATGTTAATTAAATAAGTGTTTATACTTTATAGTAAGCGCTTTCTATTAAAAATTAATATAATTTCAAGCTACATAAGCAATAAGATGTTATTTTCATTTTAAATAAATTATGTTTTTACGTAAAGGCTTAGCTAGATAACTATAAGCACGCTGTTTAGTTTTAGCTTACCGCCTTTAGGTAGCAGCATCTGCCTGTTTATATTAGTAGAAGAAGAGATTAGCAGTAACTTAAGGTAGCTGACCAGGCCAACCCTATTGTTATTTTTAAGTCTGTAATATTACTGTAACTGTTTTTATACGTAGCGGTGCTTTCTAGCGCGTGCCTCCGTCAAAAAGGGGCCGTGCCACGCGGTTCTTCAAACCGTCACTTCCACTTATCAGGGGAGTTTAATTAAACGTAACGATTTCACTACAAAAACCACCCATTTAAAGCCCAGTGACGTTCTAACCCTCTAATCAAAGGAAGATAACCTAATCTACAGTTGCGTTTCCTTTATTATTCTATACTAAGCTCCGTTTTATACTAAGCACTGTTACTAACTAAGTCTTATTCTATAACAAGCGAGTTAATTAGGTAAGCAGCTTTAATATAATATAATCCTGTCCGGAGGACAATTTGTTGTAAGGGTGGTCCAAAAAAAAAATTACTATGGGAAATTCAGTCAAAACTGATAAGGAAATTCAACTCGACCTAGGACTGGTCGGTTCATTATCAAAAGTGGGTCTGCTCGGGCCCCTCCGCTCGGGCCCCTACTCGGGCCCCAAATCACGTGATACAATATGTTTTCAGATACGTCACGTGACCAGGAGTCCAAATCTGAAGTCAGATTCAGGGTTAGGGTTACGGTTCAGGAGTTATTCGCGTTTGAAAAAATTAAACAAATGGGTATTCGGAAATAAAAACAAGGCTATATCTAACCAAAGAAGGTGGTGTTATACATAGGTTTTTACTTAGAATTCAGAACTACAATCTTTTCTACTGTAAAGCTTATAATAAGAAAGATATTACTGTTTAAAGTTTAATAATAATCTTTATTTAAATAATAACCGGTTAATAAGTAATATAATAAGTCGTATTACTTACGTTTATTATATGACTTATTACGTAGAATCCAGAACTGGAATCTGTTTTACCATACTGCTTAAAATGAGAATGATATTAGTGTTTAAAGTTAGATAATAATAGTTATTATAATAATAACCTGTTAACAAGTAGCATAATAAGAAGTAATAATTACGATTCCTATACAGTTTATTATGTTGAACACAGAACTGGAACTTCTTTTACTATACGGCTTATAA
>Ga0247780_1000761_pt1 | contig 26376 bp, 29 predicted proteins | sample UWRJL079202R5_FD_179927 | JGI IMG/M metagenome (GOLD analysis project Ga0247780, IMG submission 179927) | Plant litter microbial communities from Arlington Agricultural Research Station in Wisconsin, United States - UWRJ-L079-202R-5 | ecosystem: Environmental > Terrestrial > Plant litter >... | reverse complement strand
TACAGTCAACCCTCTCCATAAGAATACGGTTCCATTAGAATAATCGCTTTGTAAGAATAAAATCTCGGCCCCCGTAAGAATTTGTATGGCAAATAAGAATAACCTGTTTATTGGAATTATTCTTATGGATTCGGCTTAGTCATCCACTAGATTCTTATGGCCAGGTAGCTGGGCTCCACTGATTTTGGTGGGGAGCCCTGTGTTCTCAGGGTTACCAGAGGGGTAATGACTAGGTGTGAGGGTTATGTATGGGTCCAGGGGTGGTATAGGTCCGTGCACCCTTCTTGGTAGTTGGAATAACCTCCCTGTAAGAATATTATTCCTGCGACGAGGCTGATTCTTATGGAGAGGGTTGACTGTACCCTGCAGGTCTGCAGCACTGTGCGCTGCGGAAGGAACAGCGACTTGTCGAGTCGCATTGCATCAAATTGAAAGTGCTGCTGGGACCTTCCATTCAACTCGCTTTCTTCCGGACCGAATTGCAGGCAAACCCCATCCTGGAAGGGCGGACATTGTGAGGGCTGAGGATGATCAAGATGCGCACCGGCAACCAAGGACGCAGAGCGATGGAGATTTGCGATCCCAATCCTGTCCCCTGACCTCCCATTCCTGAACTCCTCCCAACAGCTGGGGCATTTGACCCATGGCGGCACTCCCGTAGCGGATCAAGACTTTGCCCTGTCTTATAAACTGAGGTACCTTGGAGGACGACGGTCGGATTGGCGTGCTTTTCCCCTTTCAGCAATTGATGAGCCAATCAGCACGCATGGAGTGAGCGGAAGTGGCGGGGTCGCCAGAGCCTGGCGTTCTTCAGAACCCCTCAGGCCTGGGTTTTCGGCGTCCAGCCATCGCAGTGTGGCTCGCTTGGAACAACAAGCTTCCTTGGCATTGCTTTGCAGCCAAAAAAAGAGGTCCAAGTCATTTGAGTGTCATTGCTGTCATAAGAACATGCGCCAGAACTACAAGACTTAAGAAAACAAAAACAGATGACCCCAAAATATAGACAACTACTTGTCGGCATCCTTCTCGAAAGCTTTCTCAAACGCATCGATGTTGTGGGCGGCCCTGACAGTGTAAGCCGGGACACGGCTGTACACGAACGGTACAGACTGCGAGTTGTCGTTGTTCCAGCCCACCAACCTGCCGTATATCGTTTCGTCATCCAAAGAGCTCTCATAACTGCCCGAAATATAGTTTGAAGTTGAAATTGTGCTAGTTCCTCCACGGGTGTTGGAATCCGTGCTATTATTGTATGTTGCGTGGTTTTGTGGTGTCGAGACAGATGATGAACCTGAGGTTGGTGGTGGTGCCGAAGGAGCGCTGCTGGAGACAGGAACATCAGCAAGGGTGTTTTCCAACGTGCAAATCCAACCAACTGACCTATTGCTGCTTCGAGTGGAGAACTGGACTCCTTTCTTGGTGCTCATGATTGCTGATGATTTTGCAACTTGAATGAGGTGAAAAAAGCGACAGAGAGGTGTGTGGATTCCGAGTAACGAGTGGGTAGGTAGGAGTGTAAGACAGTGCTTTACTCTGTTGCGCTGGTGTGTGGAAGGCCCGGGCCAGCGAGTGGGACGCAGCAATCTGGATGGAAGCCTGACAGATTGTAGAAACACAAAAGAGGAAAATGGTTCAAAGGTTTGAACCACAGCCCCAGCTGAGAAGGAGAGAAACAGAATGCTAGGAAAAACACAAAGATATTTTATATCTTTGATCAGATGCAGAGCGAGAAGTGCGGAGGATGATGGAAAACAGACGACCCCAGACAGCACACCAGATCAGATGCATACGGCAAGAGGCTGTGCGACGCCAAGCGAATTACATCAGAGACCGATTCGTTGATGTCGCCCGATCTTCCTGTCTCAGCAACTGACAGAGGGCACGAGGTAGCGCCCAGTACTGCTGCAGGCTGCAGTGTACTACACTACAAATTACCTAGGTACATTCTCTCTCGCATACAGCAGTCCTAGAAAAATGTACCAAATTGGATGTGGGCAAGGTATCTTCCTAATACTCCCCAAAGCATGTGCCTATGGTTACTTCCAAATCGGTTTTCTCCCTCAGACTCCCCAAAAAGCACCTTGGTTTAGATCTCCAGATTTTCTTCTTATTGACCGTTCACGGCGAGGAAACGAACTCAACCAAGGTTAACCGGTAAAAGTCACCCCTTATGTCGCGCCGTGTTATGCCCTTCAAGCACTAGGCCAAAAAGGGCTAGAGAGCAGCCGCCTTGCTCGCAAGGGCCCGTAACAGGAAACCTGGGACGGCACGAGCCAGGGCTATCCCCGTCCTGAAAACCCGATGCAACTGATCACAGCGTGTTTCCCTCCCTCGAGGCAGGAACGGGCAGGGCTTTGCTCGTGTGAGGTGGAAGCTGCGACCCACGAAAGCTATATGAGAGTTTGGGCAAGCAGATGTCCCCCTGAGCGCATTGCCCATGATTACGTATCTGGTTGCCTTTTTTTTTTGCCAGTGAGTGGTGATTCCTACTGTAGTAGGGTACATATCAATCAGGTCCATGCATCTCCCAACTCAAGTCGTCCGCATTTGCCCTTCCCTCAGCACAGGCGGACTGAAGTGTGCACTGTACTAGGCGCAACTTCAACTTGTTGCATCCCGATGCCCTTCGATGGGTCCACTACACCGATATAAAAACTGCAGCATTGACGGTACGGCGGATGATAGACGAAAATGAGATACACCGACGAAGCAAAATGCACGGAGATAAGGAGCGTTGCGCATGAGTATTTTCGGCAATGTATTGTTTTGCCAGCAAGTCAAGTGAGATGAACTGCATGGGTGCCGTTTTCCTGTCTTCGCCTCTCCGCCTATTACGTATGGAAGGAACACGGACTCTGCTGGCTTGATAGTGGTTATTGGAGCCACACACCTCTTTCCCGCAGCCCGAGTTTCGACAGGGGTGCTGTGGTACCCTCGCTGAAGAGGCAGCGATGCCACATGCAGGGAACCTCTGCGGAGAAGGGGGGGGGGGGTGCCTCCCAACAAATAAACGCGGGCGGCAATGCTGGTCGAGTTGGAGAGAATAGACGCGGCCGATCGCCACCTGACACTGGACAAGCGGATTGAATGACACTGCCTTCGTCCTCGGTACTTTGTGGTCAAGGCTGCGTGTCAAGCGCCTGTCGCGTTTAACAGCCAGTCATCGAGCATCTTGCTGGAATAGAGAGATGGGGCCGAAGATCCAGGCCGCAATGGGAGGTACACAGTTAATGACAAGGATACTAATACAGGGTGTGTAAAACAAATGTACTGCCGTCTATGAAAATGCTTTTGCCGCCAGTCTGCTGCCCGGTGGTCTGAGACACACCTCAGCCATTGCGGGTTTCTGGGTGTTGGGTACAGCTGGCGGGGGCAGACTCAGAACGGTTGCCTCCAGCGTACCAATACCACCAACATGGGCCTCAAATGGCCTACGTAGTACATGGAGCTTACAGATAAGGTGCCAGACGCTTTGGCAATGCGCTGTTAGTAAGGCGTTCCGTCAACAATAACATTGTCGTAATTTTTCTTTAACAGGGCCTTCCACTAATAATTGAATTTGTATAGTAACCGACAAACTGAAACATAATCAGGGCACTCCATCTGAGAAATTGGCCTCACGTTAGGCCAATGCCGACTGGATGGTTGTCGCCAAATGTGGGAGTGGAGGGACCATGTACTGAGCACGGGGCCAAAAGTAATTACCCTCCTCGGCTTGCCAAGCTTTCGATCACGATACACTGTATCGCTCCTCCACTGAAAGGATTGAGCTCCAGCGCGCCACTCACTATATTCTCCTCCACTGCAAGGGTTAAGCTCTAGCACACCACTCACTATATTGCTCCTCCACTGAAAGGGTTAAGTTCCAACACACCACTCACTATATTTCTCCTCCACTGAAAGGGTTAAGCTCCAGCGCGCTACTTATTATATCGCTCCTCCACTGAAAGGGTTAAGCTCCAGTGCGCCACTCACTATATCTCAGCGGGCTTATCGCTAACTTATAGCGGCCGTCCACTGAAACTGATTATCAACCTGACACTGTACGCACAGACCCAGCCAAACTGGATGGGGTAATTACTTTTGGCCCCAGGGTCCGTACTCCGTCCCGTCTCCCACCCTTATCGCTTCGCCAGCAGCCACTTGTTTTTGCGGTGCCTCCCCTCCATGTCGCTCCCCGCCCCTAGCAGCGGACGCCAAAGTTCGGCAGTGTCTATTAGAGTACCTAAGGCAAGTAGGTAAGTGTGAACAGGGAATTGGAGCCCCCCGTTGACGTTTGAGGCATCAACTACTTCGTACATGGTGGTGGTCGTGTGATCGGAAGAGTAGAAAGGTCATTTCAAGTCTCATTCCTATAGACTAAAATCGCAAATCTAATGACTAGGGATTTCCCAGACTATTGCAACCCACGAGGCTTCATTCACTTGTCGGCGCTCTTGTCAAATGCACTCTCAAACTCATCAATGACACGTGTTGCACGAATGCAATAGATCGGAATGCGGCTATACACGAAGGGCGTTGCGAGAGACTCAGAGTTTGCATTCGCCAGCCTTCCATACACAGTCCCCTCGTTCATTGAACGTTCATAATTGACAGGATGATATATGTAACTCGGTGTCGCATTGCCTTGATGGCTAGTGGAGTTGTTTTTCTTGGTGGTGTTGCGTGGTGGAGAGAGGGAGTATTCGGATGTGGTTTTTGGGGTTGGTGGAGACGGGGTGCTGCTGTTAGAGACTACCATTAGCAGTGCACTTCTTCGCAGCCATGGCTAGATCCAACTTACTTCACTCTGCTCCCTTCGGAGGACCGGGCCTCTTCCTCAGAGTTCATGTTGACAAGCGGGACGGCAGGGATGGGGTTGGCAGATGTTGATTTTATGGTGTACTACTTGGAATATGGAGGTGGGTGATGCTAGGTGCAAGAAGAGAAGACAGTGCTTGCGTTGGTATTGCGGACTTGAAGTCGACAGTATGCAACAAGGCTGAGATGACTTGAGAACAAATAAAAGTACTTGTGAATGTCGGAAACAGAAACTCGCTCATCATTCAGAGTGGGAAAGGCGTGGTTTATGTAGGTGGGAGTATGTCAGGAAAGTTGGATGGGAGCTGGTGGTATAAGTCTCGGACGAGGAGTCGTGGCAACGAACGGTACCGACTAGAGTACATGTGTACGAGTACTTCCTTTGGCAGGGATCATTGGTCGGGCAGGCAGGGATGATCATGGTGGGCTCCGGGTTCGCTCTCTCTCTGTGAGTACTTCCTTTGGCAGGGATCATTGGTCGGGCAGGCAGGGATGATCATGGTGGGCTCCGGGTTCGCTCTCTCTCTGTGAGTACCTCCCTGACGCCGCCATTCTGACATCTCATTCGTTCAGGGCTCCTCCTTACCTAACACTACGGGCTCGCTGGAGGCGAACACTCAGCAGCGACGGGAGCCGGGGGATCCTCAAACGAGGCCCAGGTGCAATGCCCACGGCTACGGACAGTGCAAAGCACCAACCTGGCACATGGTTGGAGTCTTCAAAGGTTCCAGCGCCCCAGGGTCAGTAAATGATGAAAAACATCAAGGAAAGCGAGGTGTGGAAGCTGGGGCTAATAAAACGACAACCGCAGAACAGTACCATAACCCAGTGCCATTCCGGTGTTAACGGTATTTGCATCACGCCACATTGTTTGTTTATCAGGTAAATTTTTTAAGTACTGTAGGTAAAATTACAGAAAGTGTTGTGACGAGAAAATCTTGGGGAGGAAGCGCAGACCAGCTAATGCCAGGATGAGAGCGCGAGCTTCCAATTCCTCAATTGCTGCAAGTCCAGAACAGCTGAACAGGTACGTGTCAGCACTTTGACGCCCGGTGCACCAGACCTGGGGGAAGGGTTGAGGGAAAACTCGCGACAGGGAAGGGGTGGGGAAAAAGCTCGCGACAGGATGGGAAAAAAGCCCGCGACAAGGAGGGGGTGGCTTTCTACACGAAGTTGGAGGGATCGCGTCCGGTGCGAACTACCCAACGGGCGGCTACTTGACCGATTCAGCAAAGGTTCAGCAAAGGTTTGATCGGGACAAGGTACCTACAGAGATTGCCCGGCGCTGGGTGCGTCGCGCATGTAACACCTGTCCAAGGCAGCAGAGAGGCAGACTAATGGAAACAGGAGCCTCCGCTGCGCTAGCTACAAAATATGAGAGGAGGTGAGAGGAAGTACGTACCTTCTCTTGTCAGCGTCGAGGTATTCCAGCCCGGGCCCTCACCAAAGCTTGGATCGTGCTCTGTCACGCTTCCACAATCCCTGCCCCTTGTCCCCTGTCCAGGGTTAGGTGCGCATGAGCCGGCCGGTGGGACCCAGCCGGGCCACGGTACCTTATGGGCATTCACTTAGCCCTCCTGCAGGTTGGCCTGCCCACCTGCAACTTGTTGGGATGGAATTAACTGTCCGCCCGCCTTTCCTGGCCTCACCCTAGCTTGATTAATCCCATATTTGTGCCAGTTTGCGCATCTGCTGATTCTCAGGCACGTACGTAGTAGTACTTGAGTCGGCATTCCCTATGCCACAACTGTACCGACACGTATGTATGTCGAAGGCGTGCCGACCTTGCATTTGGGAATGAAACCGGGGAAGATGCGAGGTAACGAGCTTCTTCCGCTCCTTAAATGCACACACATCAAAACATCCATTCTTTATTGTTCCGGCACCTGGGGTTCTCGGGTAGCCTAAGCACCCTTGTTCAGTGCCTGGGAACGTCAATTTTTAGGGAGGTACACTCCTGCCTCCGTCTCATAGCGCGCCCGTGCCATGAGATTCCATGTCGTCGGGTTTCGGGTGGACAACCGTTCGGCTGGAGACGAGGCTGCGGCCAGGAACCCTTTGGTTCAAGGAACCGCGGACTCTTGTTGTGGGTAAAGTGGGTAGGCGGATGGCAGACGTGACGCATCACCTCCCGTCAGCTCGCACCTGCGCTGCCGCGCTGCCGCTACGCATGAGGACCCAAAACAGCGAGGGATGACTGCACACCAGCAGACGGGGGTCGCTTCCCCGCCCGAGACTTTGAACTTCACTGCTGTGTAGGAAGGAACACTGCAGAACCGCCATACGTTTATTGACCTAGGGATGCGAATCGTCAAGCTGCGGCGTATTTTGATCCGTAAGGTGACTTGGGGTACATCCAGCAGATTTTTATCACCGAATGACTGGGCGCTGCACAGGATGGATACATCCTTATTACGCCGGTCAACAATCCTGTTTAGAAGCCCATTTCACCGTGTGCCGCAGTGCACAATTCTTCTCACAAAAAACAGTGCGACTGTGAATACATCGGACGGATGATGAATGCAGACGGTTGATAACAACCTCCCGAAATGGATAGACCCCGCCTCGAAAAGAAACCTGTAAGTTTCGCAAATCCTATCCTATAACACCAATCAGATATTTCTGGTTTAGGAAAACAAAGGATCACAACCACACCATTCTCTGGTCTCGCGAATCCTTCCGCCGAACATGGGCGCCGCTGGTGGCAGGGTGGCAGGTCACAAATGTCCTTGCGAACCCCTCCAAGCACAAGGGCCCCTGTCCTCGATCGACTCGTTGGCGTGCTGGTGCTCGTCACCCCCTAATCCCGGTCTCCACGTGGAACCCCTGCACTTTGCAGAGCCCGGCGAATGTTCCGTAGGCGAGTCCGTAAATAGAACCATCCTCCCTCGCCGTCTGAGAGAGGTATCGAAGCATGGAAGGGCTCATCATGGCTGCGCGGGTGGGGCTGGCGCGTAATGAGTCCATGCACGCCTTTTGGGAAAGCACGAGGGGCGCGAAGGGCACTGACCTTGAGTTCTGGGGCAGCCCGACATTGAGTTGTGGTGGATTGTGGACCAGGGACTGGCCATGGAAGCCCCGCGATTGGGAAGACGGGGACGCAGGCGTCGTGAGACGGCTCTGAGAGGATTTCGAAGCGGACAGACTGGGTGAGTAGATTGTCAATGAACAAGGCCTTCGGCGGCAGTCCAAAGCGAGCGAGAGCGGCGCCGAGCAAGGAAAGCTTGGAGGGGAGGATTGTTGGTGGGGGAGGAGCCCCCACAACAACGTTGCTTGGCAAGCGCACCGAAACGGGCAAGAAGCAAAAGAGGGAAATGGGGCCACCAATTGTTGGGTATCTGGCCCCTGGGAACAACTCAGGGAACAAAAATTAGAGAACTTACCTTGGGGACGGGGCCATCTTTGGCAGGCCGTTATAGAGAAGGGGTGAGAGGGAGAGGCGAACGGTTTCCAGCGCAACGATCAAAGCTGGAGGATATTCCTGGTTTCCTGCGCGCAGTAGACGTCTGTAATGCTGGCTCTCGATACACGACAAGGAGTTGATCAGAACTGAGTACTTGGGTATCAAGCAGATTTTATACTCGTGGGCTTAAACCGCTATATCGTCGACCGAGGACAAGCTCGGTGATGCAGTCGCCTGCTATGCTAAGCGCCAGTTGGCCAGATCCGGCGGCCGAAAGGGGCAACGGCAGAACCCCAGGACGCCAGGTTTGCTGCCAGAGCAAGATCCTGCCGCGAGTTGCATGGCGACGAAGGAAATAGGCTGGGGCACCGAGGGTAGGTAGTTTGCCTTGTCGGGGCCCCTTTCAGTCCTTATCCGATCTGATCGGAATAAATATGAGAAAAGCAAAATGAGAACTGACACCCCAACGCCCCAGACACCCCTGTTGCTCGTCGTTCTGTCATCCAATTACACGTGCCGGTGTATTAGATGTGGGCCCGTTTTGATGACGGGGAACGCTAATGCGGACGCAAATCGATCTAGCAGCCTGTAGCGACCACCGCCGCGTTGTGGTAGCTTATTTGTGTGGTGTCAATTCAACCGAGAGAGACTCGTCGCAGACCCCCGAGGTGACCGCTCACACAATGCGCCGCGCAACCGCATGCCGCTTAAGATGCACACACTGCGTAGTAGCCGAGGCAGGCGATCGATGCGCCTCAGTAAGTGAGCGCCCAGCTAACTGGAACTTGTGTCCTTCAAGACGGCTTGACGGAATGTCAAGGGGGCGGGGCACCTCACGGACGCCGAGGTAATTGCCAAGATGCCGCGTAAATGTCCAATCTTCTTCCACCACTTTGTTGCGCTGACGCTCGACAAGCACGGCGGGGAGGGAGTGGAGGCGGAAGAGCCACATCTCGAGGTACCGCGCTGTGCCCTGTTCTATACCACGCCCCTACAAACATTACTGCTTTTGCAGGCATTATTGGGGTTCATCATTGCCATGCCAGCTGACTTGCTGCCGGCAGCACACCAAGACTCCCAAAAGGGTTGATGGAACACAAAAGCCCAGCCCATTGAACGCGGCATAGAATTTACGAACCACCCTGCAAGTACCTACTCTACCTACGCGGGGCTTAGCGGGGGTCTGTAACGGCTGACCACCGTTTTCTCATTGTCTTGATAAGGCTCCATTTCCTTAGACTGATACCTGCGTCGGGTGCTCCCGTTTCAACGGAGCCAAGCACTTGCTTGGTCCGTGCATTCCCAGTCGACAGACCTGGAGCTCTGCCACCAGAACTGAAATCGAGCGACGTCCTATTGGTTGCCTCGTCTTTTTTTTTCCCACTGTTCATTGCCATGGGGAGCATTTAAGCGCGGTCAAAGGACCGCAAGAGCTGAGGCTGTGCTGCCGCAATTCCAGGTTGGGATGAGACTACTCCACAATAGTCGCTGAGGTACCCGGGTCCTTGTCTCGTGGGCCTTGATGCTCGGACATTACGGCGCAGGACATGGACCGCCTGTGCCCTCGTTCTAGAGTTTCTGCTGAACCGTTTGCGTGAGCTGTGCTGACAGATAGGGTGGACAAGCACCAAGCCGCTACACAGGAGTTCTATATCGTTTGCATGTTTTCCTGCTCTGTTACCAGACCTGCGCGGCTTCTTCAGTCGTACGGCCTACCAACTGCACAGGTACCCACCCCGGACCGCCGTCCCTCTTCGCGCCTAACCCCGATCTCTTACCGGCTCGGAAATACGAACAGCTCTCTGTTACTTAGTAAATAGCTTATCTCCATTTCTGACCCGACAGAACTTGTTAAAACTTACGAATCTCATGAGCGCAGCCTCCCAACTACGCCGCCAACCGCCCCAAAGTGACCCCGCATTACGCATCAAACCCGATCGTCATCATCCGATCCCATGATTGTGCCTCCAAGTCTCCGGCACAGAGCTTCTCTTTCCAGAGCATCCATCTCAATAGAGTGTTCCCGTCCCGTCCAAGCGCCTTAAGCCCAGCTCACATCCCATCCCCAGCTTGAGCCTCCCAAATCTGCCTCGCCATCTTTGTGTGATGACGCACGATTCCATTCGGCAACACACGCCGTTCCGCGCAACCCCGCGAATCCGTGCTATCTCCACTCCCATGGCCAGCTCCTACCCCACCATCAACCATCAACCATCCCGCCGTACCACAGCGGTGTCACAACATCAGATTAGGCCGTACCTCGGAGCCTTCGGTCCCTAGGCAGGAAATGTCGATTTTGATGTCTGCTAGGGCGAGAAAAAGGCCCGAAGGTTTTTTTTTGCCGGCAGCACAAAAGGGCCCCCCCAAAACCTAAAATCCGGGTGCGACCTGCGCGCGGCAAGAGTGAAGCCGCCCGCGAGTGGGGCAGGGAATGACTGCTCGGTGTCTAACAGCCCTGAATAATTGGGGGCGTGTTCTCGAAGCGCAAAGCGTGGGAGGCCTGCCACACAAAGGTGCCACTTCGGGATTATTCTAACACACTCAACGGGTGACTTGCGCATAGGCGCATAGGGCTGGGAAAAGCACACGCCTCTCTTCTATTCTAGAATGGGCGGAATGACTCTGAATGTCTGAGACAACACGAGGTCTTCGATGCATTGGTGAGACCGAGGGCATGGAAGGGTTTGTGCGAAAGACAAAAGCAATAAAATCCTATTTTTGTTTCTTAGTCATGGATGCCCAAACGCCCGCGCTGCTTGAAGATGAAGTCCAACAAGGTGCTGACCGCTAGAGAGGTAGGTCCCTCGGTCAATCTAGATTCTCACCGCCGTACCGCAAACGCCCAACAAGCCACCCGCGTTTTGACTGACCACCTAACAGGGCTGCAGGGACCAATGACGACACCCAACCGCCCAACGCCATCATTACATACAGCCCATCCAGTCATTACATTTGTCATCTACCTTCCTCTAGGAAGTGGGAGACTTCCTCTTCAACTTTCGCTGTAGCCTCCTCAGGAGGACCCTCATCCTAGCTTTCGACCGAGCCCTGAGGCGCGCTCGGTAACGGGCCTTGATGCTGGCAATGGATGCCCCGCAGCGGCACACGATCGCACGCGGCCGGCAGAAGGTCTGGGGGAGGTCCCTATGCATATCGTCGCGCCCCAGGGGATTCAGGAAGCGCTGCATGGCGTAATCGCGGTCAAAAGCCACGTGCGAAAGGCCAAGAAGGTCCACCGAAGATGAGGCCAGGGCCTGTCCATCTTGCGGGGTCTCGGCAGCAAACATTGCTTGCGTCAGTGTCAGCAGCTGAATGGCCAAAAAGATCGTGGGAGCAATTGGTGGGATAACAGCGAATAAGAAAATTCGTTTCCCCCGCTTTTGTCCTGATCTGTGATTGGGCGCTGGGAACTTGATGAAGGTCCGGGAGGAAGTGGTTTGACTCACTTGCGATCCAGTTGGCTGGTAAACCCCTCACTCCCTCTCTGTTGACTGCTCTGAAACCCTGAGGGCTCAACAGACGGGGCACAGGGCGTCTGGAAAGTGGAAACTCTTTGTAGCGACGGCAATGAAGCCAGGCGGGTGGAGCACCGACACTGTGGGGCCGGAAGCTGGGGCCCAGACCGTGAACAAGGGCCCCGGAGGCGGGAAGTTGTTGCGGGGAACCGTGGGATCGAAGCTTGAAGCACGGAGGGCGTAAGGTGAGAGGGAAAGCGCAGGTTAACGTGCTTTGGGAAGTGGGAGGGACGGCGTAATAACCGGAGGTTGACAAAACCGGGCGTACCGTCAGGAGCGGGCGAGAATGATGCGTGAGTGATGGCCGGGTTCACTGTGAGCTCGAGTGTGATGTACGGCCGTCAGGGGGTAGTTTCCCTTGCGTGAAATCTCAAAGCTAATAATTGTCCTACTGGTGGCGCTGGAAGAGAAAAGGGGAACGAGGATTGAAGGCACACGCGAGAGGAGAGGGCGGGACTTAAAAGGGAGAAAATGCTTGACCAGAGGCTCCTTCGTCCCACCACTTCGAGCGGACCGCATGGTACATGAGAAGCATTAGGGAAAGGTGGTGGCACGTAGGTGGAAAACCAGTCTCACTTGACAAGGGTTCACTCGTGGAACAAGATGCTGAGGTGAGACGGGTACGGTGGGTGGCCCAACTCGACGGTTCCCTGGCTGCATGTTGGGCGAATGGGGCCTGGGCGAATGAAACGGCGCTGTCTGCAGGACTTGGTGTTGGTGATTGGTCGGTGAGCTCTCAGGGACTCGTGAGACTCTTGACCCTGACTGCGCGCAGCGATTGCCGGCCGGGCGATTCCCAGGCGACGGGCGAGCTACCAAGGCACCCAAGGCAACCTGATCTGGGGAACTGATGCTGCCGTCTAAACCACTTGTGGTCCAAACGAGGAAACGCCGAGTGCCCACACAGACCAACGGCAACGGACACGTCCACAGATCCGCGACCACCGCTGATGATGAGCGCCCCCTAACAGCACGATGCCCCGCGCGCCCTAGGCCGGTGCAAATTCCGCTAACCCCGCCATTTGGGGCGTAGGAGTTTCGCCTACCAACTACGGGAGGTGAGCGCTCCGTGAGAAAGGGTGAGAGGGGAACGGGGAATGGAGGAAGGGTCCGGGGCAGAGCGACAGAAAGATCGACATCTCGACGGTTGCCTTACGGCTCAAAATGGCAATCCGTTATCTGACACGTTGTCGTCCGGGATAATGGCGCTGCTGAACAACCGAACCCCGGTTGTGCAGGGTCTTTGTCCTTGTGGTGGGCTTGACCGACCCGTTTCCCGCCATCGGTTTCGCGCATCGGTTTCGAGACGCCACGGCGGTCAACGGCGTTACGTGTAGCTGGGTACGTAGCCCAGCATGGCGGCATTCGTCTTGAAGGATCGTATCTTCAAATCCTTCGGTTTGTTGCCGAATGCGGCTTCAGTGTCTGTGCGCGAGACCGCGATCCTTCCGTGGGTGCTCCAAAGATTCCATCCATAATAACAGATCGGCCCGCCGTTTGGAGGAGCAGCAAACGGATGTGACACAGGAATTGGCGACTCCGCTCTCACTTGCACGCTTCTCTGAGCGGTACATGGGTTGTAGACAGATCCCAATGGATGAGCGCTGCCTCACCACGCCCCACCGCATCAAACGGAAACAGAAACATCCAGGAAGCCTGGTCGTGTGAGGAGATCTCGGAATTTGGCTTCGGTGGAGATCCGGAAGGATTGCCTGCCTGTCTGTGCGGTCGATTTCTGGCATGTGCTTCTGTCACAAGCTGACAATGGAAGCAGGATGGCCCACTGGGCCGAGAGGCGTTTCGTAGGTAAGTTCCAGTCTCCGGCCAGGCAATTTTTCGAATCAGCTTCCCGGATGCATAGACTCGAGTACGAGGCCGCTCGCAGTGCAGAATGCAAAGATGCAGCAGGTGGCAGACAAAAGCAGTGCAGCATGCACCTGCGTTTCAGACGATGCCCCGCTGTGATGTCATTTGCAGCGGAGCTGAAGATTGGCCAAAATGAACATCCCTGTTGCACTCTGCTCCAGGGTTTGGTTCTAGGCCATCAGCCCTAGGCGATCAATCATCAACACAAGCATTGGATCCCGGTCGCAAAATCGTGGGCGATCGACCCACCAGCTGGGCGACGACCATTGGCATCGCATCCCCGTCGACGACACACCTCTCGCTTTTCAAGGATACTCAAGCCGGTCGGCTCACTTAATGCCAGTCCAGACTGTTCTAGCCCAGCTGCCACGATAGGCATCCTCGTGGACACAAATCATCAAATGTTAGAAACGAGCCTAACGAGAATTCCAAGGTGATGTAAGCTTTCGAGTCATCCCGAACGGAAACACGACGGCAGACGGCGGGAGTGCTTTGTGAATTACTAATGTGGTATCCTCGAATCCAGACGCTTCAAAATGCTGTGTTTAAGTCTAAATGACGACGCAGAGCACTGCAAATTCAAGTGTGCCTCGGCGCTTAATCCTTCAGTGCAAGGGCAGGGAACCCCGCCACTGCCAGCTCATCCCGACGTGTTCGTCCGCTTCTCCCACCGCATGCTGACTGCGTTTCAGGAGACTCAGGTCGTCCGCTGATATTGAGGACAGAAACATGCGTTAGCATTGACTAGCAATCTCAACGCGATGTCTCGCCCAATTTCATGCGTTTCTTCACCGACAAACAACCCGCTTCCACTGCTATCTGCATCATGTCTCAGGACTCGCATCATGTCGCGTGGTGCTACAGCCCTGGTGGGTTCCATTGTTTGACCTGCGCTTGGCGTTGACGAGGTGAGCATCTGGAGGATTGGGCAATCTCGTCCGGAGTCCGGGGGAAGGACGCCCACAGGGAGTACGCGATACCCACAGGGCCAGGACAACGCATGTGATCTGCGTCAATGGCCAACGATGACAAAAGCGAGGCTTTGCCTGTACTACCTCGCTTGCATCAATGGGCGACTCTTTCGTCGATCCTGAGCTGGATCTGGAGTCGGCGCTGGACTGCATCCGAGATACCCTCCAGGCCAAAAGGATGCAGGCTGATGCGGTGCTGTTTCATGTTTCATGTTTCCCGCCCGCTGGGTTTCCTTGCCGAATACGGGGCTTGGAGGGAGCGTGGTTCCGATCTCTCGTTTCGGAGATCGTTCGCAAATGGGTCGTACCGAGCCCCGTGAGGCGGCCAAGTCCCGTCACTGGCTGTGTCTCCCAGGACCCAACCTGACAGCGGCAGTCTGTCTCTCAACTTGGGCGCACTGACCTCGACCAGCAGATGGCAGCATGCAGAACCTCGTGTTGCTCCATCCTTGTGCGACAGAGCACAAATCTGGGATGCTGAAGGATGACAGTTCGCGGGCAAATTAGCCTATTTATCTTTCCTAGCGGCCAGATCCAAGCAGGCAAACGTCGCTAACCAGAGATTTTGCTCGATATCCTTCGATCCGAGAGCTTGTCCTCTGACAAAAGTGGAGCAGAGCAGAGAAGAACAGAACGATCTCCTGAACTTCCGATTTCCATGCCTGCTCCTCGCAGAGCCTCAGCTCCCCCGAAACTCCCCCATCTTTCGACCCAACTCCCTCATGCAAGTCGTCGGACCGCCAAGACAAGCGATACGAGCAACGTTACCCCGATCGAGCAACCGCTGCTTGTTCGTGTTCAAGCTCCAGTATGGGTTTCCCAATTTGGAATTAGTTTCCCGCGGCTCCCTTCAGTTGGACATCTCCAATCTCTGGCATATGTCAGGCGGGATCTTAGGCGGCCAAGCCCCAGTAGACACACAGACATCATTACAGGTCCGTGTGCTGTGCCATGGTGTCTGCGCACAGATGCATTGGCACACAGACGCCCGGACACACAGCCGTGCCGCGGGTGGTCGATGTGGGCGAAAGCAGAGGACACCCAGGAACCAGAGCCAGGGGCGGAGTAGGATCAAGTTGAATTTGCGCATTCCCGGCTAACTGATGTGACCTATCTGTGCGCATGAGCCGCCAGTCATCTCACATCGTTAATGCACCGTGAGCAGTACCCGTCATTGCGAGGGTAATGTTCCTGAGTCGGTATTTACCTCGTGTCGCGGTTGCTGTCACCGTCACTTTCGGCTGCGGGAGCCTTCTGTCGACAATCACGGCAGCCGGAACGTGCCGCAACATAATCTGCGACCAAAATGTATCAACGTCACGATATCAACACTGCAACCTCTGGTGATTGCTGGGTAATTTCACTAAAACTGGATATGAGTGGTAAGCGTTAGGTGAATAAGACGACCACTGCTTGGCTTGGAGACTGACAAATGGGCCAAATAAAAATGCCATCAGGGAGATCGCTATAGGATTTGGACTAATAATCCCTACTACCTATAGGTGCAACTGAGATGATTTAGATACGCTAATGTGAGTTGTTGGCTCGTGACAAGGGAACTGACCAATGACCATGATTTTCGAATCTTCAGTCCTCCAGGCTGGAGAGAGTTTCCACTGCTGACAGTGGAGTCTCTCTCTGGTGGGGATCCACGGCTTGTTACCAAGTCAGATGAAAGGCATCGACATCGAGCAGCATCCCACTGCTTTCGCTCCCCAATCTCTCTCTTCTATTCTCCCGACAGTCCAGGCACCACGACTCGAGCCCCTGCAAGGGACAGTATGTTACTTCACTTCAGTTAACTCCGATACTGATCCGTTCAGTCAGACCTTTGAAAGCTTCATGACGGGACGCTCCTCCTGGCCGTCCATGCAATATTACGCTGGACGAAACCCTGCTTTCCTGGGCGAAGCCCTTTCCCACATGTAATCGCTCTTCCTCGGCCGACGATCAGCCTCCAACGTCAACTCTGCCATCGTGTGACCCCGGGCCGAGCCGATCAACAATTTTAGGTTCAACCCACATTACCACTGACCTCACCTTCCGGCAACGGATAACCTACTTTAATACAGACATCGGCCGACAGGGAGAGCACTTGCGGTTCCTCTGTCTTCTCTCCTGTTTCCTGCAAAATTCGCATTCGCAACTCGTGAAAGAAGGAAGACCTACCGTCGACATGCCCCGGATAATCCCCAAGGCTCCCTCGAACGCCCTGGCTACGAAAGCTGGGGAAGGTGAAAAGTTAGTCAACGCAGCTGAAGTCCCGGTCGCTTCCGTCTCGGAAAAGGATACTCGTCTGCGAGCACAAAGATGTCTCTGCTCATTCGCTCGCGCGGGCCGTGTGCCGCAGGCGAAGCGGCCGGCCATCACCCCTGAAGAGCCGACGATTAGCGCCGCTGGTGGGGGATCGGGACCCATCACGCTACCCCTGCCGCCTCAAGATCAGCGGGCCGTCGCGCCCAAAGAGGCAGGGGTGCAGTTTGACGTTTCTCAGTGCAACCAGAGGCCGATAAATGCGTCGTCAGACCCGCTCGCCAGTGCAGGGCGATCACGGCTTGAGCGTGGAGAGAGGTCACGAATTGCAGCTGCGCGCGTCGCTGAGCAACAGGCGGCAAAGGCCAATCCCGTTGAGGCTCAAACCACACGCCGGCCACGACCCAACATCACCATATCGTCGGGGAACTGGAGCTTCAGCGGGCGCATATCTGATGCTGTTGCGGACCTGACGCAGATGAAGATGGACGACTTCCTTGCGCCGGCGCGGACGCTGGAGGCGGATGACGGTGACGAGAGCTGGGTTGTGGTGTTTGGTTCGGATGCGCGTAATGAGGCAAAGGGAACCCCTGCGGATGTGCTCCTGGGCTTGTTGTCGTCTCATGCCAAGTCTCTTCGAGGCTGATGGAAAATATTGGAATTCGAAGCGAGAGGTGGGCGGAATTTCTCGGGATGCGATTTCTTCCTCACTGAATGATGCTTGGCTGTGTTGTCGTCATGTACGGCCCTCACCTTGGACACCTGTACTTTTTGGGGGATTTTGAGGGACGATCGATGATGCGTTCTTGGGCAAGACAGGGTGAGTCGATTGGCTACCACTCAATCAATTACGTTCCACCATCGGACGCCGCTGATGCAACTCATATGAACCTCACCTTCAACGCGAGAGCACAGCCTCCATTCTTCCTTTGTTTTTGCCGTCTTCGCAACGCAGGGAGATTGGGAGGGCACACGAGTGGTGGGCAATGGTGCTCTTGCATCCGCGGACGCACATCATGCAGTGCTGATTTGTCCATTTTCGTTTCGTCTTCAGCTCGGTCTTTACCGTCCTGCATGCGGGGTACATACATAATTTGTTGCCCGAGGCCAGAGCCGGGCAGTCCAGTGGGCTCGTGAGCAATTGCTGGAATGGAATGTGGAAATTTCGAGTTGGAGGCCCTTATCGCGGCCATTCCGTGTCGGGGTCGCACCGGTGGGCGTTGAGCGCTGTTGCAAGAACTAGGTGCCCTTGCGCACTCAACGGTCTCCTACCCGCTCCCCCGTCTCCTGACGCGTAGGAAAAGCCGCCGTTGTTCAAGCGTGAATGGCGTGTCAGGGTCCTTGGGGTCGCACTGCGGCCCACTAATGGCCTAACGATCCGCGATGCTGCCCAACAAACAGTTGGCAAGCAGTAGGGCCACATCGACCCGCTCCCAAGGATCGTCCGTTCGATTTATCATCGCCACGGATGCGCGTCGGGCGGGGTTGCGACATTACAGCCAATCAGGCGCAGGGTCTCGTTGCAGGAAGCCGCATGAGAAACAGCCCGGGACAGGCCGGGTGAAAGGAGGGTCTTTCCATGTGACGCTGCTTATCTCTGTCCTGCTCCTTCCCCTCGTTATTTATACTGGGCGCCTGCCCCTTCCCCCAGGTGAGTCTGGAGTATTCCCTCCCACCACACCAACACACCACAACGAAGCGCAGCGAGACCACAAAACTGTCATCAAATGGCCCCCTATATTGTTGGGAGTCCCGATAGCTTCGCATTTTCCCCAGCCACCGTCGAGGGAGGGATCTCCGCCATCGACGGCGAATTAACTTTCGCTGCTGGCGGAGACCCCCCCGCTCGGGCCACCCAGGGCGCGGAAGCGGCACCCAACCCCTTATCCGAAGTCGAGTCGGGCGAAAGCCCCAGCGACGACGATGAGGACGAGTCCTCCGACATCTTTGTCCAGCCGACGCCGGACTACCCCAAGCTGGACCACAGCTCGCGGCTGTCCGGCTACGTGCACGAGCTGACCGAGGTCGCGCTGTCGCGTTTCTTCACCCGGTCGTCGCTGCATGCTCCCGGCATCCAATTCCCACGCAGGCGGGGAACCGAGAGCGAAATCTTCCCTTCCCCGCACCCCTCCCGCGCCAACGGCCACTCGCGGCGGCGCAAGTCCAATGCGGATGATACCTCGCGCCTCGCCGCGCCCAGCTTCGTCTGCCCCTTTTACGTGCTCAAGCCGACCGAGTACCGCGGCTGCCTCCGACACGACCTGAGACGCATCATCGATGTCAAGAGGCACCTGTGGGCCGCGCACCACCTCCGCAGCCACTACGAGCCCAGCTCGCCCACCGGAACCGAGAACTCGGAGCCCATTGTGTCCGACGACCAGCTAGAGCGTCTCGCCGCCGCCCCACCGCCCGACCTCGAAGAGGAAGCCCAGTGGCTCGAGATCTGGAGCATTGTCTTCCAGGATGTCGCGCAGCCGTCGCCGTCGAACATTGTCTGCGAAACCGAGGAGGTTGTCCAGACACTGGACATCCTCCGTGGCTTTTGGAAGGCTCAAGGCCGCCACATCATCTGCGGATTTCTGGAATCGAAAGGAATCTACGGTGACGATGGGCGGCGGGATGGGCGGAACGTGGAGGCCCTGCACGCTATCGTTCTCAAGAGGATGGTTGACAAAGTCCTCGCCGGCCTGTACTGAAAAGCACATAGCCGCCGATGCGACACGAGACATGATCTGTGGGTACTATTGGTAGTAGTATTCTTGTCTTTCCTTTTCTCTGAGAGACTCGTCTGCTGTTGGGCTGTTGGTGTATGTCCACTGTTTCTTTCCTCTACCCCTTTAGCGTATTGGAAGCGAGTTGGGTTTCTACCCACCTATGATACAAGTACCAGTACTATTTGCCAGCGTTGCAGAGTGTGATTGTTAGGGTTGCTGCTCTTGATTGTCTACTCACTTGTCCCCTTCAGTTCTGCGAATGCAAGTTCCCCATGCTACTGACCGATTTCATTTGTCTTCAGCTTTTTCCCTCTACATATGCTGTTTTGTTTGCGGATTTCCAGTGATCTCTCATGCATCCCCCGCCTCACCGCTCTTTCTTCTTGCTCACGACCGGCTATAACCGTATCTCCCCTCAGCCTCACACAGTGCAAGCCGCATTTTTCGGACGTGAAAATGAAGACACGCTCATGGATTGTTGAACCAAGTGGATATCTTGACATTCGCCCATCTGACGACAAGCGCTTCAAGTGGAGACGGTGATATTGCAATTTTAAATTTTATTGATCGCGGGAGAGTTCGTCTCGGGCGGCTGGTATTCTGTCGGGAATTTGTGCCGCATTGCTTGGCTTGACGGAGGAAATTGTTTCCGGGCTGGCGAGCCTCTGCCATCCCCCGATTGGGGAATCCGGCCAATGTGGGGATTCCGGGCAAGCATCTGCGGGTTCCGCCCCTCTGCATCTGCAGGTGTTGGAAAATTTGCGCGCCTACCCCATCCTCACACCGGTGTACCACAAGTTTGTGTTGTTGTGGTTTTGTGGTTTTGATTGTCGTTCAGTTAAGCTCAAAGTTGCCACTGGTTTGGTGGAGCTATCACGTAACAGCTATGGACCGGACCGGACCGTCCGTCCATTCAGGAACTAAAGTCTAATAATCATGTGGAGAAGGAAAAAGATCGCCACTCGGGAATGGCGGCATCCGCTGCCGGGTCTATGATGTGGGGCTGACTGACTGACTCCATTGTGTCGAATGACAACCCATCGTTCAGCCTCTGAACATCGTACCCCACGTCGACGTCAACTCGTCCATCCGAGACCGAGGATGTCGTCGAGCGCATCAAACCCCTGACTTAGGGCATCTCATCTTCACTGATGAGCTGGTATCCCACCACGCCTCTCATTAATGTGGACGGGACACAATCCTTCTAGTGGTTCATCATCTTCAGATTCACCTTGGTCCATTTGGTCTTGTTCAAGACAAAGCAAGTGCGAGGAATTTTCAGCCATATATATCATCTGATCAATACAGAAATTTCATCAAACTGAAATCACATGTAATCTTAGTCTTTTAACAGAACTTCAACAAAGCCAACCATTCAAGTAAGTCGGCATAATTTGCCTCATTATTGCACATTTGCATTGACCACAACGCCCAGGACTTGGTGAATGAGGCAACCAGCCAAAATGGAAATCTCTGCCACCAATAAAACAGCTTTAGGAAAGGGCCGCCAAAGCCTGGTGATGGCGTCGGAAACGGAGTATGGATTATGCGTGAGGGGCTGTGGCTGTAGCTAGTTCGACCCGTTATAGAGAGTATTACCCACCTTGACTGGAGCCTGGAACCTGGACTCTCGGTGCTCTCCTCACTGCTTTGGGCTCCTGTGCCAGGATGAAGCAACTTCCCGGAGCTACGGGCATAACCGCTGTCTATACGCCTGAAGGCAAGTCAGACATGCCTCCAATTGTAGAGTGAGTGCTTGAACGCTTTTGGGCGGCGGAATTTGCGGTTGAATTAACCGCTTTTCTCAGTATCGTCCTTGTCTACGGCCTCTAAGGACATCCCTACAGGACATGGACCAAGACCGACGTTTCCAGGATATTGCAGCCAGCAGCATCTTTTCAGCCCGAGAGTTCCAAGGAAAGTACCCCAGCGAAGCGTAGCATACGGCGATGGCTCTCCGGGGTGTCGCGGGGGGCGCCTGAAAAAGCCTCAGACTGCGCAAGGCCTTCCCTGGACCGAATCCCAACGGGTTGTCCCAGTGAGACGTTTTCTCCTGGCTGCGTGTTCTGGCCGGTTGATCTACTTCCGGCGACATATCCTCGTGCTCGTGTATTAGTATTCGGGTACGATACAGAGGTCACGAAGTACATGGCGGCTTCGTCGAATAAAAACAGCATTACTCCCATACCAAGGATCTCTTATTCGCCTTGTCTCAAGAGCGAAAGGCATCTCCTCAGCGACGGTTGATATTTGTGGCCCACAGTCTCGGAGGGATTGTTGTGAAGGAGGTATTGCTGAGTTTTTGATTATGCTTGGGTTTTATGGTACTAACTAGCGAGGCAGATGCTTACGAGGTCATCAGTAAAGCCTGAACCGCATCTGTGGAGCATTGTTGAAGCGACAGCGGCAGTGGTGTTTCTTGGGACACCTCACCGAGGAAGCCCGGACTTCGCAGCCGCTGGAGACTGGGTGCGGTCGCTTCTAGGTTCTCTCGGTTTTGAGACAACACCGGCTATCGAAATGTTTCCGGGGAATTTCGGTCCCTTTACGAGGCGATTGAGAACTCCTCGAAGAAATATGGATTTTCGCTGGTGTCTTACGACTTCAAGTTCGGAGGCCCTGACCATCGGGGCTTTACCAGCGCGCCGTGCCTCTAGTCCTTGTGGTTCCCAAAGGTGACCAACCGCGGTCGAAACATCAAAGCCCCAGCTACCCAGACTTGTACTTGGCTGTTCGAGGAGAGCATGTACAAAGCCTGGCTCACGGGGGAAAGTCGAAAAGAATACAATGGCCTCCCCCAACCGAAAGGAGAGCCAGGGGCGGGGAAATCGGTTCTCATGAAGGAGGCATACCGTCGAGCCCTCCAAGACCGCCACACCTCGGGCAATCTTGTAGGGGGGTTCTTTTCAATGGAAAGGGAACGGGCTTGGAGCGTTCCAACGAGGGCGCCCTTCGCTCTCTACTCTACCAACTTATCCCCCAGGACCGACCTTACTTATCTGATCTTATCCAACGCCCCAATGATCATAACTGGGGACTCTGGGCTGGCAGGCATACGCAGCCGCTGCTCAGCCTCAGAGACCCGTTTTCAGCCCCTCCCGCTAAAGTTACCCTTCGAGGGAAAGTAGGTGACGCCCATGTCCTTGGAGAGTGCGCAGCGCAGGCGGTGTGTAGATGTAGCTGCAGTTCCTCGGGTTACTATGGCCCGCATTCCTGAAATTCTTGGACAGCCCTCGCCCCTCTTGTTACTAAGAAGATCGATTACACCCCCTTTCATTGATTGTGCGTTAAGGCCTCAGGGCCGCTTTCGACGGGTCCTTTGATGTTCCGAAGACGCTTGAAATACACAGGCCGCTTATGAAATCCATCGTCGCCTCGTTTTAGGTATAAGACTGTGCAGTAGACCTGGTCTTAAGGTGGAGGTCGGCAGGCCAACTAAAGCAACTAAGAACACTTATAGCCAGCCATTCGCACGCTTGATTTTCCCACGGACGAATGTGCTTAACCCCGTCGACTAGCTGTCTTTTTCTAGAATTACCCGCAATGCTCAGACGAGCCCGCAATGCAGCTTTTCTTCAAAATCGTAGCCAACACCGCTAAGAAACGAGCCTCCAAGTTATAACCTTTTTCGGACCCCTTTTCCTTCAGAATGAAAGGGGGTCAGGAACCTTGGGTATTAACTAAACCTTACAGAGGAAAGAATCCTTTTCCTGCTGTTACAATCTAACCTTAATAACACAAACGAGTCGGTTACGAATCGGGAGAAGTTCTCTAAAGGGTTATTCCCCCTCTATCTATCTCTCCCCATTGACCACAAATCCAGAAACGGCAAGATGGTATCAAGAGACCTCGCAATATCATCAATGCCACCGGAAAATCACACCCCGCATCGGCCAAGTAGTCAAACACGACAATGACAAGATTTTTCCACAGCCCGAGTCCATGCGAGAAGCCCTCGCCACTCCCGAATTCCTCGAAGCCATCCTCCTGCAAGTCGACCGGCGCAGCCTCCTCACCTCGGTGCAGCGCGTATGCACCGCCTGGCACAAGGCAATCGCCACCTTCCCATCTCTCCAGCAATATTTCTTCTTCCGAGCATCGAGCTCGAAGACTGGATTTGTCCCCAACCCCCTTCTAAATAGAGACCTTACTCTGCTTCTATCCCGACCCTGATCGGATGCACAACGCCGCCCGGCAAGAGCCTCTACGCCTAATCCCAAAAACTCCGAGCTCATGTTTTGTTTCTGTGGGTCACGAGCTGAAAGAAGAAGACCAGCGGCGGCGCATCTCGAACTCCAATTCTTGCACGATTAACAACCATGGGGCCTGGGCGGATATAGTTTGGAGAGTGCCTGCTGAGATGGTGACGCGGCCGCAGATTTCGGGAGGGCCGTTATCAATACGGACCCTCATTCAAAAATCGTGGTTAGACAGGGCACAGCTGCCGGAGAGGAAAGGGAGATGAGGGTTCACGAGATGCTAGTGGCGAGGGTAGACTGGTTTGCTGAGGAAGAACTCTGGTGCATGTTAAAGCACCTCGATAGTTACACCCAGCCCTTGCCGTGATGAATCTCAAGTCACCTTCTCCTTCTCTGCCACGGATTCCACGGATTCCACGGATCCTGAATATGCCGCAGATCCCAGAGATGTCACCGACCTGCCAGCCTCTATGTCGGGCAGCCGCCTGGACTTCCGCTCAAGTCTGAACCGACCCCAGAGGATCCATATGACGATAACCACAGCTGTCAGCGGAACTGCAGTCGCAGGGTACAGCCACCAGTACGACGACATTTTCAAGCCACCCAGGCCAGACCCTGAATCTCCCCAGACGTCGAAAAAGTTCATGCCGAAGATAGCCTGAAAAATGTTGTTAATCTCAAGTTTCACGAGCCCTGCTGGATGTACGCTGGAACGAGGGGGCACATACGCAGACAAAAGTTGGAGGCAAAAAGAAGAGCGTGACGGCTGCAACAGTCCCCATCGAGGAGCTCTCCCTAGCCGCGTCCTGGGCTATGGCGGCTGTGGCCCTGGCTTGTTCCTGGTTTGAGACGTGAAAAGCGTGGTTGATCCTGATATTAACACGATCCTTGTAATCCACGATCCACCGCTTTGACACACTCGTTCTCCACCTCATGGCCTCGAGATGGTTGAGGTCCTGCCGCATTGTCGCCGTGGGTTTTTTGACCCAACTAGAGTTTCGATAGGCGCTGTACGCCTGTATGAGAAACTCGGCCTTGGCTTCCGTGTCGGCGTAATACTCGGCGAGGACATGCATATCCTGCGCCAAGCGGTGAAGCTTCCGCGTTTTTTTGGCAAGGTCTGCCGGCGGTGTTTGTATATCCTCATGATGAAGGAGCTTCGTGCGCACCTTCTCAGTGTCCAAGTCTAGGCCTTCGAGAATGTGGTAAAGCAGCATGATGTGAAAAGAAAATGGGCTGCGGTATGCCAGTTGAGCCCGGAGCGGACCCGCAACCGTTTCCCACGCTGTCTGGGCGGACGGGACACAGTTGATACAGACGTTGGTTGACGTGTTGCTCTTGAAAAGGTACCGCGTGAATATGTAACTCCTGCCGAACTGGAGACCACTCTGAAAGTGGTAGAAAATTGCTGCATTCCAGAGAGACTTAGCGGGCATTCTTCTCTCAATGATGGGTTGAGGTTGAAGTTAATATCACATACTCAGGCCCGTAATTTCACCAGCCGCATCCGTCTCCAGGTTGGACTCGACAAAGTAGGCTTGTCCACATGTATGGGCCTTCCAAGGAGTCGCAAAGACGGCTTTTGCGAATATTGCTGGGATTCTCAGGCTATCGCACATTGACCGAAACAGCTCTTTAGATATAGAGAGGGTGCCATGGGATTCCGTGGTGGGTTCCGACTGGTAGAAGATCAAGCTAAGCATGTGTTAGCGATGAACCACAAGATTAGTTGCACGCTTACATTGACTTCTCGGTTGCCCTGCTGGAGCATTCCCAGTGCTAAGCGAGTTAGCATCATCCTATTACCCTTAACCGTTGGAGGACAAGCAAAAAAGCATACCTCAAGCCGGTCTTTGAACTCATTGTCGTCCAATTTCTGCCAGGCTAAACTCCAGCCTTCACAATCATCAGCTTAATCAACATGGTCAAGGCCCTGGGGAAGGGGGGTTTTGCTACTCACGATTTCTCTCGGCACCTGTCTTGGGATCCGTCTCGCGAAGGATGTCGAGATTCGTCTCGCGAACGGTTTCGAGATCCACCTCACAAACGGGTTTGCCATCTTGCCCACGATTGGTTTTGCAAACTTTCTCGAGAACGGCTTTGCCGTCTGTCTCAAACAAAGTTTTGTCATCTGTCTCAAGGACGGCAACCCCCCTGGTCTGTTTGCTCAATTGAGAACACTCAAGTCCAGTACCAAAGATGTCATCCAAAGAAACTCCCACGAAGCCTGAATTATCAAAGTAGGCCATGGCGGGCAGTTCAAAACCAAGAGATGACAAAAGGTACGATTGCAAAGTTGAAGCAAGTGTTGATTATTTTAATGTATGTGTGTCCCGAATGGAATCAAGAGAGACGGGCAAGCAAGCAAGCCCAATGTAGTGATATGTCGCATGCGCCGGGCGATCACACCCATTAACGCCAAGGCATCCACAGCTGAACACGCAGCTGGAACGTTGTCCTTGGAATCGTGACGAGGCTCTCAGCACTCATCTGTCGGGCGTCGGCGACATGGATCTCTATGGGTATATCATGCAAGACAGTCACTTCCGCAGCCAGTAAAGCCTTGACAACGCAACCAAGGTGACGGCATGAGCAACCCCAGGGCGGGGATCGAGCTGGGCCTGCGGGGGCCGGGGGGGGGGGGGGGGAGAAAGC
>Ga0247780_1000760_pt1 | contig 26423 bp, 21 predicted proteins | sample UWRJL079202R5_FD_179927 | JGI IMG/M metagenome (GOLD analysis project Ga0247780, IMG submission 179927) | Plant litter microbial communities from Arlington Agricultural Research Station in Wisconsin, United States - UWRJ-L079-202R-5 | ecosystem: Environmental > Terrestrial > Plant litter >... | reverse complement strand
GTCGGAGTTGTTACTCATACTGCTAAAGTTTCCACCGCCGGGGGACGTCACAGACGCATCGGAAAAGGGCGACAGGGGTAGGGGTAGGGCCTGGACGGCAGGGGGCGCAGTGCTGGTCAGGCGAGTAATCTTGGCCTTGAATCGATCCCGTCGCGATGGCGTCTGAGTTGGTTGCTCTGGTTCTCCGAATTCGGGCTCCTCTACCTCGAGGATACTAGGAAACTTGTTAAAGAGTTCCCAGACCTGGCGAGCCTCCATGCGCTGGCGCCAGTCCCCCAGGAGCATGTAATCTTCCACTAGTTCCAGAACGCGCGGAGTGATGACATCGTCTCTGGAATTGCAGTCACTACGGATACTGGTGTGCATGTCGCTTACGGCCATGGATCGGTCTACCGCGTCGTGAAAACAGTCGTAGTGGCCAGGGTCCTCGAAACTTGCAACTGCCTTGCCGGCCTCAGTGCGTAGCTTTCGGTACCTGTCGCGCCCCTCTGCACCAAATGCAACCCAACTTGCCGCGTCGCTGATTACACACCCTGCAGAAAAGATATCTGCCGCTGTCGGAATGCGGCCGGGCAGGTTCAGAAGGTATCTCGCATGACGGCTGCATTCGGGAGCCCCTACATGGCGTTCATCAGTGCTTTTATACTTAAGTGCTGGACTGAGTTCATAATTACCATACGTCTGATTCCCCTGGCGGTCTACGCCCATCTCGGAGTCTTCTTCACCGTCTTCTTTATTCGCAACCCTGACATGACTGTGTCCAAAGTCGGCCAACAGCGGGCAAAAGTCGTAGGGAGACCCGGAAGGATTCTTTGTCAAGATGATATTGTCGGGCTTGATGTCTTCGTGGATGCTGAAATGGGCGGTTAACTTCGTTAGCGAGACATCAACTAGCTGGGTCGAGGGAAAAGGAGAGCAAAGCCATACCCCCGATACTGGTCTGCGTCGCCATCACTTGGTGTGATGCGGTGCACTGCGTGCAAACCTTGAAATACAGCAAATAGGCTTTTCCAGAAGCGCTGCACATCCGCCGGCTCGCGCGGAGGTGGCGTGTTGGCGTAGTACTCGAGCAGGTTCCCGCCGTCAGCAAACTGCAACAGCAAGTTGAAGGTGCCGTTCTGTACAAACGACCCATAATATCCGACAATGTTCTTGCTCCCCGGTTGTCGCAACGTGGTGAGTGCCTGAGCTTCGTTGAGGTATAGAGAGCGGTAACGGCTGTCGGTATAAGTCTTGAGTACGTACGCGCGGTCTACGCGGTCTTCGGGGTCTTCTGTCGCGTCCGTCGCCTAGTTCGACGTCGTATTACACGTCAGAAATCCTTCTTTCGTGACTTGGCGCTGGCAGCCAGAGAAAGAAGCAATGGCCAAGGTACGTACCTCATTGAGCTTGTTGCAGTGCTTATCAACCAGGATGCGATATATATGGGCCGCGTCGCCGTCAGCAATCTTCTCTTCGTCATGGAACGGTAGGATATGGCTCGGCTGGAGCTGTAAATTGGTGAGTTGGGCGTAGTCGATGACGAGTGGGCAAAACATCCACTGGTACTCAAGTAGCCCGTCGAGCACGTCCTTGAAGGCGGGGGCGGCACGCAGCGTCTGCGGGACGTCGGCGTCGGCCAGGGGCAGTTTTGCATCTGAAATGCCGCGCTCGAGGAGAGGGTCAAAGTACACGACACGGTCGAGGTAGACAAGCACCGAGAAGAGCCGCAGGCATCGCTCACTGACGACCTCAAACTTGATGGTAAGGTGCGGCGCATGCGATTTGCAGATTTCGTACACCCGGCTCTTGGTCCAGTACTTCCTCAGCTCGAATTCGGGCACGTACGGCTTGCGATCACCGGTGCCGGAGCGGCCACTGTACTTTCCATTGAGTCCCTCAATGTAGTTGGTGAATTCGAACACGGGCTGCAGGTTCTTGTTCTTGCGCCCGGGTTTGGAGTCTGATGCGCTGGAGGCGCTTCGCGGCCGGTTCAAAAAACTAATGCCCAGCGACATCCCCACGAAAGAGGCGGCCCAGACGCAATTTTCGAACAGCGAGAGCTCTCTAGCGATGGCGGTTGCCTGGGAGGGACTTGAACCAACAGGACGGGAAGGTGTTGTCTCAGGAAGGTGCAAGTGGAACCAAAACCAGGAAACCGGGCAAAGCTTGCTGACACAGCGAGATGCGGGGAAGGAAACGGCAGTTTGGGCCGCCTTGGAAATGATAGGAAACAAGAAGGTGTGGGTGGTCTTGAATGCTGTGCAGCGAGGCTCTCTGCGTGGTGTGCCAATATTGCGCCTGCCCGCCTGTTTGCCTACAGACGCCACCCATGCGGGGCACACAGCCGCCACGGCAGCTAATCGCAGTTGCAGGTCCCGAAGGGGACTCGGCCTAACAAAAACCAAGGGTCGCGCGGCAGGCGGAAGGTGTTTCTCGGTCCCATCGGTACAAGGCCTACGGCTCCCGGGGAAGAAGCGATCCACAAACCGCAGCTGTTTTTCATTTTCGGTACATAAATGAAGAGCGTTCATAGCATTGTCGTATCTCGTCGCGCATCCAGCTCATAAAACTTTGACTTCGTGAGAATGAAAAGAAAGGCAAGACAGGCCCAGCTATTGCCTCCCTGTTTCTGCCTCTGGAACCTCCGAGGTCTTGTTCTGCCGTCTTGTCAGCCGGTAATGGATCCACCATGTGAGAAAGACGATGGTCATCAGAGGGACACATATGGAAAAGAACAGCTTCAGGGCAGGTACGCGTGTTTCCCAGTCGCCGATGCGGTCGCTCTTGCTGCCGTCAAAGTCCCAGATGCCGCTGCTGAAGAGCGTCTGTGCCCGTGTTAATTGCTGGCCAATATTGAATTGGGAGTCGTACATACAGAAACAAACGTCCCCGGCAGGAAGATCATGGTGAGTACCGTGATGCCGTGCATCGAGACGGTTTCGTGTTCCGTCTTGGCCGCGATGTCGTGCATCCTCTCAGTCCACTCCTCCATCGTCTGCGCCGAGATCTTCGCTGACTGGGCGTAGTGCTCGCCGATCCGCATGTTGCCGTACTGGAGGATGCCCTGGAACTGGAGCGGGATCTCCTTTAGCTGTGATACCTTGAGAATGTAAGGTAGGTATCTTGAAAGCACTCGGTACTAACCATCTCCTCGTTCCGCACCATGCTGCGCAGCAACAGCTGGACACGCGCCGCGTGGCTATCGAGGTCGCCCTCGAGAACGGCCAGCTGTTGGCAAAACCCAAGCAAGGCAGAGTTCCCTGACGCAATGTCGCTCCCTACAAGCCGACCATAGCGCTCCTTCAAGGTCGACACAATTCGCCGGTTCTCGCCAAGAATCATCGACGCCTCCTCCGCCTGGTCAGTTACATGTCGCATGCTTTGCAGGTCGTCAAAAGTGAACATCTTGTCCAGGCGCTCATCGTCGTCACGGTCGAAATTCTTCGCCTCTTCGCTCAGATTCATTCCTGCACCGCCGCCATGTTGCTGATGGTGATGGCCACTGAGCCCCGACGCGATCCGGGACAGGTTGCTGCGGATCTTGCCTGCAAATCCCAGTGGCTGCGGACCGCCGCCAGTCGAAGACCGTCGCAGAGGGCCGCGTAGTGGTGCTTCGGTCGGTAAAGGGGGTTTCCGAGCCAGAGTCTCGACGGGCGCAAGCTTGATGGCTACTGCGTGTTGTCTCTCTCGCTCTTCCATGTTGTCGATGTACTGGGCCCAGTTCTCGGTGCACCATTCGAGAATCAGAAGATGGGTGGCTAGGGCGAAGTCGAACTGTTGCCCCTTTTGGGATTTGCGGTCTGTGTCCAGGTCTGGCCAAGACGAGGCTATGCGGTTCCGCACAATCAGATTCCCCTTGACGACTATCCAGATAGATTTACCCTGCACGGCGTCGAATGAGTGATACGCCACCACACGCCGTACCAGCCATGAACCGGGCTCGCGCCCGTCCTGCTCGGGCGCCATGATACTGAATGCGTGCTGAATCCTTGCCGGTGATTCGATGCGGTCTTCGAATCGAAACATGGCTGTTGTTAGTGCCTTTTCCCTGTTCCGTAACTCGAAGCAAAAGTCTAGGAACGACGGCATGACCCGGTGACGCGCCAAAACCTGCGTCAATAGTTCACGGGAACAACAGAGCCTACCCCGTGAGCTGGCTGTGTGAAGAAATCTGGAAAGTACCAGTCAACCTGGAAGTTACGTCGACTGGAGGTAGTGTCTGGGTAGAATTACACGAATCTACAAATCGGGTCCGGAAACTTTCCGTCTAGCGAAGCATCAAATTGCACCGGTGTCTCGATGCGAGATTCGGGCCGGAACGCTGTCATGAGGGTTCAATACACTGACCTCGACGTGAATGGCAGGGCCTGGAGGGGGTTATTGCTCACCATTCTCGCCCTCCAGCAAGTCCCATAATACCACGAAGCGTTGCCTGCCCTCGGGGACGAAGAGCTCATCATTTTCGCGCGTGAGGCGGTCGCGGTATGATGCTAGAGTTTGTCTAGACTTGTAGGTCTCGAGGTCTATCGGATACATATTTGGGACATGTTGTATTGATGTGTCTGCTGCCATGGCACGGTACGATGTATCCGAGTGAACGGGAGTATTAACACAAGTAATCCTCGAAGTTAAAGAAGATCTTACATGCGGGCGGCTGAATGCAAGACAGCTGGCGGCATTTTCAAGTGCTAATGTAGCGGTGTAACGAGGCGCAGCCGGGTGGTGCCCAATCGACCGCCGTGAAATGCGCCGAGGCAGATTTACGCCCGAGTCCAGTGCCACGGCATCCACCACGTTAGTGAGGTGTGCTGACTGGCTGGGACGAAACATTGGAATCCAGCTTGCATTGTACGAATCGCGGCAAATTAAAATGCTGTATATGATGCCACCTCGTCACATCCCACCAAGGCTTTGCTGCATGGTATAAAGTGATACATATCTGTCGGTGCTCTTTCCCGTCACTCCACTGCTCCAGGCCGCTGCTGCCCAACCGCCAGAGCCCGCCCGCTCCGGCGCCATGTACTCCGCTTCTCGGGACACCTGACGCCCCGAACGCTCGGAACCCCAAGGACCTTCCGTCCTTCGCCTGCCTGATAGCTTAATTAGACCCTAAAATCCGTAGACCTCTTGTCGGATCTTATCGAAAATGTGGCGTCGCTCTTTCTGCGTGGCGTTAGGACTCCCCTTGGCGGTTGGATTGCCGCCAGACTCAATTGACACCGCTGGCACCGATGGCTGGCAGATGGTTTCCAGGACTCACCGTCACAAGATAACGCGGGATCTTCATCCGGTACTGGTTTTCGCACTTCTGCCATCCCATTTCTGTCAGCTTCGGCGGCCTCAGGGGCGGTCTGTGTCAGAAGCCTGAAAGTGGAGCTGGGCTGCACACCGTCACCTCGACCTCCTGACCGGGAAAGAGCGACCGCAAATAGCGCTCCAGATCGGTCAGCCACAGGTGATAAGCATCGATGCTGTCATAGACATGCATTGCGTCGGCGCGTTTTGCATAGCACAGCTACTTCCAGAGCCTGGTGGACGCCTTGTCAATTGTCGCGTGAATCGGATCGTCGGAGTGAGGCTACGGGAAGTTGTGGTGAGCCCCGACGATAAAGCTTACTTTGTGCTGCCGGGCCGTCATCTGCCACACTTCGAGGCACGTCGCACCCCCGAATTCTCTGCGGGGCTCCCTCTTACGAAAGAGGGGGTACAGAGCCTCATTATCACCACACGAATATCGACTGCCACGCTGGCTGCAGCACGGCATCTACCAGTGGCCAATCAAATGGGCGGTCCCATACTGGTCGGGCGAAGAAATGGCCGTGATGGATGCGGGCCGCATGATGGCGGGTCTCTTGGCACACAAAGGGTTAGGGTTCAGATCATCTTCTCCATTCAAGCAGCGCGAAAATGCCCGATCGTGAGCGAGACAAGAAACCCATACTTACAATTAGTAGCGAGAGGTGTAGAGCGGGCGACAATGAACCGTGATGGGTGTGGGCCAAGGCAGGACTTGCTTTGTTCAAGGCCAATTTGGGAACCCCTCCTCAACTCAAGCACCCGCCTCCCGCGCCTCGTGAACACAGCAAGCAACCTCCCACCACCACCGGGATCGAGACCACCCAATACACCCAGAACCGACTCCCTCCGACAGGAAAATCCGCACCCATAGAGAAGATAGGCGCCACCAGCAAAACCGGTATAAACGTCGCCAGCGACGTCAGATACCCGACCTGCTGCCCCTGCCTATTCGACGCGATACTCTCCCTCACCGACACCGGCGCGCCGTACGCCTCCCAAAGAATATCCAACCGCCGCTTGCTGTCCTCTAGCGCCTCGCGCATGCTGCGCCAAGCATCGACCTCCCAGGCTGCGACGACGGGGCCCTGTGCTGTTCCTATGCCTAGCGCTTCCATGTTCAGCCTGAGGTCGGCTGTCATTGTTTCGAGCGCGAGTCGGGCGCGGACTAGGCGACCGAATACGCGCGGCTGCCAGCGGCGCTCCCATGACTTTTCGAGCCAGGTGGTGGTGGAGGCTCCGTCTGGTGGGGTTCCTGGGCCAGTGCTCATGCGGAACTTCTCCTCTAAGATAAGAGACCCAGTGGAGCGGAGGGATACTATGTATACTAAGAGGGCGAGTTTTCGGGGGATATCAAGGCAAGTGATGGGATTGGCGGTTAAGGAGTGCGCCACAAGGCGGTATAAGGCAAGGGTATTATCGAACATGGACTCTACGGCAGACAGGCGGCTGGTCTCGGTGGTGACTGACTGAGCGGTCGCGGCGACAGTGAGGGAGATAGGGGGTACTATGATCCTTCATGTTATGCTGCAGGCAAAGCATTAAGTGAACCTTCGATCGTGATAGGGGGGGGATCAACGATGTGCAGGGTGGGCGAGTCTCTCCAGATAACTCTATCACCAATGGTAAGATCAACCAATACCACTGCTGGGATTTTGTGTTAACATGGGTGACACTGGCAGGTCACAGGGGCTCCCAGTCACAGAGGCGGCATACTATCCCAAGATTAGCCCTGACTCCCCACCCCAAATGACACTCTCTCTCAGTTTGACAGGGGGCCGTCAAACTCCCCAAACAGCGTTATGCGAGAGAGCTGGCGTCGGGAAGGCGTGTCCATATGGTAGATTGGTTCCAACCTGTCATCACTTAAGGTCCGGATCCGTGCTCGGCGAATTTAGGGGGCTTTCAGGGTGTACTCGCTTCTCAGTTCGCATATCACAGCATCCGATTAAGCAGCGCGCCTTCCTGTCTCCCTGTGGCCCACTACGAGGCGAAGAAGGCCGGTGGGATTATAGCCTGGATCCAAGTGCCTCTATGAAATTCCTTAGCAGGCCTTCAAGCATAAAAATCCGCCGCTGAAGAGCTGCCGCCGGCTCCGCTACGGTTGGCGTTTTGTCGAGATGCCGGACCAAAGCTCTCAATGACATGGATTCTCGCACGGCGGGGGCTAACCCCCCTTAAACCTCGACAATGGCTATCCTACCTTCCTCCACTTCTCGTCCTTGGGTCTGGGACGCTAAGTGATTGGAAAATCCCGGGGACACTGCACGCAATGTGGCTTGCGCAGAAGCGCAATACCCGTTATTTCGCTTTTTTTCCGGCCCCAATGGTGCGATTGGTTGGGGCATAGTCGCGATAGGTACCTAGGTAAGCAGCCGGTTTGGGGGATTTTTAGCTATTTGCTGAGCGCAAAACAGAGAGATGACTACGGATTCACGTTACTTGCCGGCACAAGCATCGTACTTGTTGTGTGGGGCGGCGTGAGCACAGTTGAGGACTTCTCCCCGCCTGAAACAGCATCAAATCACCTGAGACCGCCACCAGTCACATCACCGTCCATGGTCGACCGCGCAGAAAAAAACGTGGAGTGACCCCTCTGGGGAATGTGCAGACGTCCGGATTTCGATGCCGACACTTCCCAAGGCAGACTCGGAGCCAGAAGCTACCTAAAGTTCTGAGGTATCCCCATTTATGGTGAGACAAAGCCTTTTTGGGAGCATAATTCGAACACCGTGGTCTCTGGCGCGTATTTTGACCATTTTCCTATCGCCGTCCTCTTCGCCACTGCCATATCCCGCTTTGAGGATGCCCTGTGTTCCATCCCAACCTGCGTTGAAAAGCTCCATCTCAGCGCGGTGAAGCTACGACTAACGAGAGGGGGGGAGGCCGTCGGCATCTACCACCCCGAAGCACTGGAATATAGCTTGAGAGCCCGCCCAGAGGACACCCAGGAGGTTAAGGACACACTGGTAAAGATTATCGCCTTATTCGACAGTCAAGTCTTAGCGTATGAGAGGAACTCCAATGGGGCGTCAAGTTTTAACAACTCCATTAACCAACCCCTTGACTGGCAAGCCGTCGAAGCCGTGCATTGGATGAAGTGGAGATGCATGCGTCTTGACAACAGCAAGTTTCAGAATTAACTTTGGGTATCAATTTGTGTAGAGGAGGTATACTGATCTTCTCCTATTGGAGCCTCTCCTCCCAACTTCCGCCTGGACACATGGCATACCTTGGTAGGTATCCAACCTAATAGCCGATGCCCGGACCGGTACAGCCTTATGAACATAAGCCACTATATTAGAACTCACTACTAAAGAGCTGCCAGACGTTCCTGTGTCCTCCGGCGTATCAATTTCTCCAGCGGCAAAAAGTCAACCGAGCCTTTCACCTCGCCCGCCCCTATCTGAGGATACATCTTCTTCAACCTCTTGATGTCCTCTTTCCTGGACTCGCCCAGATATATCTTCAGCAGCATCTCCGCCGCATCCAGCACCCTCGGGTTATCCGCCGCTAACAGCTTCGTCTCCGCCACCGTCTGTAGGAGCCTTTCGCAATGCTCCCTCGCCCCGTCGAGATCCTCGTCATGCAGTTTCACATACGCCAATCCCCACTCTACATGGATGTGATCTGGATGCTCCTTCGGAACGATCTTCTGCAGCTCAGTCAAAAGCTCCTTCGCCCGCTCCCAGTCGCCGCGCAGCACGCAGACCCTACTCAAGTTACCCTTCGTCATAACCATTCCCACGTGTGCGGAACCTAGAGTCCGATCCAGTACTACCACGACGTCCTCAAGCAGATCTCTCGCTTCGTCGTATCGCTTGAGTTCGACTAGGACTTTGCTTAGGTCGTTTGCGCTCCACAGTGTGTAGGCGTGCTCCTCGCCCAGAACGCGTTTCCTGACCTCCCAGGCCCGCCGCACCAGCTCCTCCGCCTCGGATAGATGTTGGCCCCCGGCGCATAACGCGACGCCCAGCTCGTTCACACTCATCAACGTATCCGGGTGGTCTGGGCCAAAGAAGTGCTGGCGCCGCGCGAGCGCGTGGCGCAGCAGGCGCAGGGTTTCAGCCTCCCGGTTCCCGAGGTGCAGGTATGTGCGAGCTAAGTTGAACATGGCAGAGACGGTGAGGGGGTCGTCTGGCCCCAGGCGCTGAGTCAGAACGGCAACACAGCGCTCGCCGGCTTGGCGCGATAGGTCGCGTTTTCCGGCGAGCCAGAGGCAGCGGGTCAGCTCGTCGAGTGTCTGCATGTGGGAGAGGTAGGTGGGCTTCCAGACGGGCCAGCAGAAGTAGTCGCGGAGAGACGGTCGGAAAAACTTTTGGGTGAGCCAGATGGTGTACTGCACTTCGAGGCATTGCCCGATGAGGAAGAGATTCCAGTATGTGTTTGCGAGATTGCGCTTTGCGCCGATAGTGAAATCGTGGGTACGGCCGAAATGCGCAAGCCGGAATTCGACGACACGGAGCTGCAGTGGTTTTGCCCGCTCCCATCGGCCGGCCTCGGCGTAGACCAAGGCGAATCGCTCAAGATAGGTTGCTTGCTCGGGTGATTGCGGGAACTTGCCTGTGCCGTGGGCGTTCTGCAGTTGAAGCAAACAGGAGTCGATATGGGGCAACAGCGAACGGCGGAAAGCCCGACCAGAAGGTGCCATGTTAGTTGAGATAGAGTGCTCCAGGATTGCCGCTGTGCAGTTCAACCACATCTGGGAGTCCTCCTTATTGAGTCGCTCCCGTGCCCATTGGTGTATGGCCGGGTGTAGGGTAAAGTAGCGTTTGGGGATATTTCTGGATGCACCCGTCCGGATGTCGTACTCATCCGACTCTGAAATAGCGATAATAGAATGTTCGTAGAGCACTCGCGCAGCCGCAAGGATTCGATCCTCAACCACCTGCATAGAGGACGATTCTACCAGGGCCGAGGGCCGAATCTTCAAGTAATTCGACTCTCTCAGGCCATCAAAACATAGAGGGAAAACACTCAGGGGTATAGTTGCAAAATGCATAAAAGCAAAGACGTGAAGAATGTCGACCGCGTCCCGATATTCAGGGGTGTCCCGGCTCGAAATCCCGGTGAATGGGAGCTCCCACGTGGCGACGATGTTGGCATCCGCAGCACTTTGGATCATGGAGCGGCTCAGGAGCTCCTTCCGACAACCTAGGAGCGATTTCAGATACCTCTCGAGGGGGAGTAGCTTTCTTCGGATCGTGAATGCCGCTTGTTTCAGCGCTAACGCAAGGTAACCGAGTTCTGAGGCAATGATCTCTGCTAGTTCCCTGTTGTGATTTGATTTGTCGAGGAGTTCCTTGTCCGGGTATGCCAACTGTAACAGTAGCGTCACGGCCTCCTCGGGATCCATGCCGTGGAATTTGACGGCGCCAACGTTGTTGTGTCTCTGTGCAGCAGGGTTTCTAGTCGTTATGAGAATATGGCCGTTTCCGGAGGCCGGAAGAAACCTTTCTAGTTCCATGTCGGGATCATTCGCGTTGTCCAGCACGAGAAGCCATGGGTCTGAGCTTTGAGAGAGCCAAAGCTGCCCAGCACCTGGCTCAACCCCTTTCCCGGAGAGCTGACCGATCATGGCAAAACTCTCTTCAGCCATAGCCTCGGTAGTGCAGTCTATCCAAAAGACACCCCAGTACCTTCAATAATGTTAGAGATGTCACAGTATCCGGTGATAAACATGTGGAGCAATTTCTACTGACCTGTGGCGGTTTTCCTCAAGATATCGAAGACAAAATTGCGTCTTCCCGGAGCCCGGAAGTCCGTATATTACGAAAATCTTGGGCTTTCTGGTAGACTTCTTCCTCACCACACCAAACATCTCCTTCAGGGAGACCATTTGTTGTTTCCGTCCAACGAAGTACTCGGAACGCTGTCTGACAAGATAATGAACATTGATGAACGGGGTAGACGGCTCGTCAGATCCGCTGTCCCGACTTTCGATGGATTCATTGCTTGCGACTGCCGTTTCACTCGGTGTTGGCAGAGGGTAGGGGCCTTGCAAACTTGGTCGCCTGCTCGAGCTTGTCGAAGTCGCGCGACCTGGACGGAGGAGATTGTCTGCTTCATGCTCCCGACCAATTCTCACGATCTCCAAGTCCTGTTCCCACCTCCTGGCGATCTCGTCTGGAGCAGACTTGATAAGTTTGCTAAGAGTAGCAAGGACAAGTCGGTACCCGGGGGCAGTCTGGCTGCCAAACTTGACCATCTCAGAGTGAGTTGCGTTGATACCGCCCCGAACCGCATCCTCCCAGACGGGAGCAGCAGAATCCCGTTCGACCACATAGAGCGAGTTGTTTCCGTAGGTTGTTTGCTTTTGTTCCCAGAAGTTGGAGACGTGAAAACTTCTCCTGAGCGGTGCGAATTGGTCTGTGATCTCCTGGAGAGTTTCTGAATTTTCCAGGAGACTCAAGGTGAACTGGCTCGGACCAGCTTGACTATCGCCATGGAACATGATGAGTGACTGTTTCTTGAAGCCTGTATGTGGAGTCGACATGAACAGGATGGCGTAAGTTGATCTGAAAATGAAACGTAGATGCTCGATCTTGGCATCACTTCTCGAGTGAGAGTAGGCGAGAGCACGTTTGACCAGGAGCCCGCCGAACTCGTGGCAAATGAAGATAATTGGCCGTGACTGGGCATCCACAAGCTCTCGATCGGCATTGAGGTGGTTGATGAGCCCAACCGCTTCGTCGTAAATGCTTTCCGCGGCGACACCACCTGGAGCCATGAGCCTCTCAGCATCATACTCGTAAATCAGGCGCCGGGCATGATATTTGGAGTGCGGGAAGAGATCCTGCATCCACAATACACCAGTCTTGGCATCAGTCCACGCCGTCAAGCCGCGTTCACGTAGGCCATGAACGAAGACAAGACTGCCACGTGTTGGGTCAGCGACATCGCAATCTCGACGCCTGAAGGGACGTGTTGGACTTACTCCACCAAGTAGGAAGACGATGTCGACGCCGAACCCTCAGCCTCGTCGATATCTATGAGACCCATCGTGAACCTGGGATGGCAACGCGAGACGTCTCCAGGCGCGCTTATCGCGCATGAAGACCGCGATTGACTCCAAGTCCTTTTGCTGTGTTGTCGGGTTTGGCCGAGCGCATCGGGCCGATGGCCCCCACGTCGTCGCGGCGAATGAAGCAAGGAGGGTGTGGCTGTGCGCACCATGGAAATGGGAGCTGTGCCCGTGGAATGTGGAACGCGGAGGCTCCAATGACCGGAGACTCTGGTCGTTGGGATTTCCCGCTGCTGCAGAGAAGATGGGAGCAGCGCCCGGGTGCCCTTGTCCTGCTGCCTCAAGCAAGAGCACGGCCCAAAATATAACCGCCGGCCAACGATTTGGGATGTGTGTTGGTTGCATGTTTCAATCTGGGCAGGTGCGCCCAGCACAGTGCGCTAGAGCATTGAATCCGCGGGCCCCTGTCTGCGCCAGCCACTCCATTTTATGGCCAGAAGCCATGCATTGGAGTGCCGATAACCATCTTAATTTGTAGCGGAATATCGATTCCCTGCCCGCCATGCGTGTCAAGAGCGTTGGTACGGACGTACCGGGAACCTGCAGCAACTTCCGAGGCAGTGGCCACACGTGTCCACGACAGAAGACACCGGTCGGAGGCCTTCCACGCAAAATGGTCCCGCCCTCTCACCGGAAAGAATGGCGCAGGACTGGAATCTGGAAGTATGGTTGACTTCTAGGCTGTATCTTGCCGCAACTGCCTTTCGTCAAACATACCTTAAGAAACTCGAGTGATAGGTGCCTTGGAGACTCCCCTTGCTCTTGATACGAAGTACCTGCTTTTAGGCGCGCAAAGTCTTGTGGCGTTCACAAGCCCTGCACCAGCGGTGCGGCCCGGCTAGCACAGCAATAAGCAGAGTGGCTTTTAGTGCTCGCGAATCGGGGAACTCGGATGATTATCAAAGCTGCAGCGTCCTCGTGGCCTAATCTCAGCGCTAAATGGACGAATACAGAAGCCAACGGGTGGTCTATCCTGAAATTGCCGCCGCGACCCTGGCATTCACACCCATAAGGTGTGTATGGACTACAAGAATGCTGACCGCTTGCTCAACTCGATCAGGAAAAATGATTGAGTAGCCATCATCCCTCAGTGGTCGATGTGGCCGCCGTAGGCCCGGTTTCAACTGAGCTTGACCATGCAGCCATCTGTGATCTGCAACACTAGAGTCACGGTCTGCTTCTCAACACCGACGACCTCGACCGGTTCGCCTTCAGGCAGTGCGATGCCGGGATATCGTTGAAAGATTCGAACGATCGCATATGCCGCCTCAGTTAATGCAAAATCCACTGGTAACCCTGTTAGCGACCTAAACCCAAGTGGGAAAATGGAGAACAGCGGCTTGTGACTTACTCCCGAGGCAAATGCGTGGCCCACCACTGAAGGGCAGATAGCCATAATTCTGGCTTACCCGGTCTTTGAAAAGTGGAAGATCCTCATCCCACCTTTCAGGGCGAAAAAGCTCGGCATCTAGCCCATACAAATCGGGACGACGATGCATCGTGTAGACGCTGAATGCAACCGCGCTCCCGGCAGGTATTAGGACGGGGGATGTCCGGTTTGGGCCTCCGCCAGTTGGCAGGACCGTTGTCCTTACAGCTGTGCGGGTGTTGACAGGCACGGATGGATACAGCCGAAGCACTAGGTTATCATCAGCAATGCGTAATCAAAGGAGCCCAAACGACTCAAGGCACGAGGGGGGGGGGGGCATACCTTCCTTCAGGACGTTCTGAAGGTACTCGAGGTTCCGCAAATTATCCCTTGTCAAGGTCTTCACATCCCCGAGAGCGGAAATCTCGGCTCGAACCTTCTCCATTACCTTCGGGTGCCGTACAAGCATAAAGCTAACCCCCGTTAGCATAACTTAACAGGGAATCAAGTTGGCCAAGTGACTCACAAGGTCCATGAGAGAAGACAGGCCGTGGTGTCGCGTCCCGCGGCCAGGATGTTGACAATTTGGCCCCTCAAGGCGGCTCGCTCGGGAAAGGACTTGGCAACCGTCCTCAGAAAGACGTACCTCCCAGTCTCCGTATCATCGTCTTCGGAAAGGGTGTCTCCTCGAAGGTTTTGGTCGATCACCTTGTCCGCAAACGCGTTGACTTGGCGACAGGCCTCGCGAAACTTACGGCCTCCGATAAGCCAGTAGAGATCGAGCAATCGGAAGCGCTGGATGACATAGCTCTGGGCAAGATCAAAAGCTGCCGCAAAGTTTTGTTCTGGGGAGCCTGGGTCCGACTTGAGACTGCGAATGGATTCCCCGAAGAGAAATGCAGTAGTCACATCCAGAGTAAACCGGAAGAAGAGAGGCTGCAAGTCAACTACGCCGCCAGATTGCGGCAAGCTGTCCAATAGGTCGTTCATGGGCTCGTCAAAAAGCTTGAGATCTTCATACTGCCGATGGGCAAGTTGCGGCCTCAGCATAAGTCTGGAATGCTTCCACGCCTCGCCTTCTTGCGTGAAAATGCCATCGCCGAACATTGGAAACGTGATCTCGCGCCGTGGGCCGAAGCTCCAGTCTGGTCACAATACTCAGTATGTGCTCATCCACTCATGGTCGCATCCGCGCCCTCACTCACCTTCAAACTTGGTTGACAAAATAGCCCCAATGTTAGCGGGGTCGACCGTGCCGTAGGCTGGGGTCATAAGAAAGACCTGCTTCAGTGTGTTTCCAGTTTGGCGGAAGTGGAATAGGAAGAGCTCCATCAATCGTGATTCCGCAGAGGCACGGAAGATCTGCTCCAGGCGATCAACTCCCAAGGGCCGCTGATTCTCCAACAGAGGCGGGTCGAGACAGCCATGCTGCTTGGCGATGGCGTCGAGCTCCTGCCCGTTCTTGTCAGCTGCTACTCATCTGAATTGAATGCGCGCTCACCTGTCGTCTCTTTCTTGAGCTCCAATATCGGTTCAGTATCGCCCCGAGGAGCAGAAGCACAGTGAGTGCGACAATTTGCATGAGGCCGGATATCGCCCCTGGCGAGAGATAGCACTGTAGCGGTGCACGGGTCGGTTGGTGGGGGAAGGAGTGTCGGCCACGAAATACCCGTCTCCGGATGGGTCAAAACTGATGGACTCCGTTGCGCGTAGCATGTGCGTTATCATCCAAGATTCGCCGCGATAGCCAAAGCTCCAATTCAGACGAAGCCTGGAAGTCGGCGTTTTACGGAGTACGAAGATTGGAAATGCGTCAAGCGCTGAGGATGTTGGGCGCGGTCAGCAATCACCGCGAAACCACAAATGACCGAATCAGACCAATGGACGGGCCACTGCAGGGGGAACGGGCATGCGCCTGGCGATCCCACCAGTCACCGCCTCGCAACCCCGATGCAGGGGAAGCGACCGTGCTGCCAGTACAGTGCGCATTTCACGCACCCGCACTTAGCGGCCTTGCCTAAACATCACCCGAGCCTTCGGGGTGTGCACCTTTGATGAGTCGCTTGCGTCGGGGCTGATGTTGGCCTGGCGAGGAGGCCTCGCTCTGGGCACTTATCATGGCTGGCCTGGCCCGCGAAACGGCGGCGGTCGTCGTTTCTCTGGAAGTTTGGCATTCGTCCTGACCACTGCAGCGACGTGCAGGCTTGCCGCGATTTGAGCGATGCTCAAAAACTCGAGAAACGTCCTGAAAAGACTGGCAACAGAGAAGCTCGAACCAGTTGACGGACCCGAACATGACAGCGAACCAGCAGCACTGACGGAAATCTACTGCGGCGATGATCCGGTCATTGAGTACGTTGCGTCAGGACTAGACTGAAATAAAAACGTAATTATTATTTTTGCTTCATATGGCTAACAGGCCCCCAGCATTGTTGCAGTCCACGGGCTGAACGGAGATGCATTCCGGACTTTCACATCCAAGACATCGGGACAATGCTGGCTCAGTGATGTCCAAATGCTCCCGAAAGATCTTCCGGCTTGCCGCGTTTTGACATTCAGCTACCCTGCCACCGTCGCCAGCGTTCTCGGCAAGACATCCTCGGATCGGATATTGCAGCATGCGCAGACCCTGGTTGCTGAGCTCGTCGCTGATAGAGAGGTATGTTACCTTGTTACCGATCAGGTTGCCCTTGCGGCAAAGCCCAAGCTGACAATTTGCTCAGATGGCCGACGCAGTTCAACGCCCCATTATCTTTGTATGCCATTCCCTTGGTGGCATAATCGTAAAGAGGGTATATATTTCCCTATCAACCGTTAAAGACCTCATGAAAACAGCTGACTCATGAAATTTCCATCCCTACAGGCTCTCGTCTATTCAGCAAGCCGAACAGGGCAAAAGATTGAACATCTCCGCTCCGTTTTCGTTTCGACATACGGCATACTCTTCTTAGCAACCCCCCATGATGGCAGTGACAAAGCAAGACTGGGGTCATTCGCCCGGAAACTGGTGGACTCCTTCGTACCCGCCAAGGTGGTTGACACCAGCCCGCAACTCATCGACAGCATCGGGACAGGGTCCGAAGTCCTGCAAGAGATTAACGATAACTTTGTTCCTCTGATGAAACGTTTCTGCATATACTTTTTCTGGGAACAGCACAAAACTGATCTAATAACCACATATGACTATGTACGTCATCCTCGGTTAGACCGTTTCTTACAACTTTGCAGGCCAAGATACTGACAAGACGCCTGAACCCGTAGGTCGTGGAACAAAATTCGGCGGCACCAATTCTCGACAACACCGACAGGGCTGGCCTTCCATATGATCACAGAAGCATATGCAGGTTTGCCTCGCGGGCCGCGCCGGGCTACCGGATTGTCATTGCAGCAATGCGAAGATATGCACGTGACGCACCACGCATGGTGAACGAGAGGTGGCAGGACGAGGGATTCATGATGCAGTCACTCCGAATGACTGAGGCCAGAGAGCTGCAGCACTTCCGGCCACCCGCGTATACCGGGGTGAAGGCATGAGACAGACGAGTTCCCAGAAGAAATAGCCCGATCTTTGCAGGCATGTTCAATTTATGTCAAACTGTCGACATTCCAACACCGCGACAGCGCTATACAGTCTTTTCTACAGCTTCACTACATTTGGCTTGCGAAGTGAAGGAACATCAGATAGTCTGTACAGCAATATTACTTCGAAAGAGAGCTCAACACCTACCACCCCCACTCAATATTTCCAAAGTCAACCCTCCACTCATCTAGGGCATCGCATAGACCCTATCTCGCATGCTCTTTCCATGCCCTAATGTCGCTTTCGGCCTCTGTCGCCGGATCGGGCCAGTTATCGTTAAGCTGGATCCCCATTTCTCCTAGCATGTCTTTGCACAGCTCGGGTGTAGACGAGGTCCGGTGAACGATGAGCTTGATGAATTTATCTTCCAGCCTCTGCGCTGCAATGTATTTCTTGAGATGCATGACGAGCAGGTACTCGGCACCCGCGAATTCATCCCAGCCGGGTGTGTCCGAGGAGGACGGATCGAAAGCGATGATCTTGTTGACGCTGGGAAGGCCTTTTATCGACTTGGCCATATTCTCGAGCTTATCGAGGGGCTTTGAGAAGCTCCGCGGTCTGATTTACTACAAGACAAGATCTATCTTCACCGTAGCCACCGCCCACTTGCTTACATTATGAAAGTTTATAATTATCTCCATTATCATAAGCCGTTGCACAATGCAAGATGACCTTTTCCGCAAATAAATCGGCCTGTTATAATATTAGGAATGCACTTTGGCATCAAGGGTACCTTCCAAATACACATTTTATTCTCCAATACCACGGATGTGGTCGCCCTCAACTCTCGCCCTCCCTCCCCCTTACCGCTCAAAACCAAAAACATTCCAACTCCTAAATACCCACCCCCGACACCCCCCTTGCTCCCTTTCCCCTTCCTCATGAATCATACTCAAGTACAAACACTCCTCCCGGTCATACAGCCTCGCTGAAAAAGTCTCATTCGTCAACACGTCTGTCGAAGCCGAGAACCGATACGACTGTAGCTGCTGCTGCTGCGGTGTGTCGGTACAGGGGTGTTCGGTGTCGCCTTGGATGTGAAGGGTTTGGTTTTGGCAGTTGGGGTCGCTGTAGGCGGTGAATGACCAGGTTTGGGATTGGGGCATCGGCGATGCGGTTGCGGTTGAGAGGGCGACGAGGGTCGAGACTTGGAAGAGGATTGTAAGAAGGGTTGAGAGGGTGCGGAGTGGACGACCTGGCGGGCGGGGTTGTTGACGCATGGCTTTGAGAGTTTACGGGAGCTGGTGGGCAGCTGATGGAGGTAGTTTTGGGGGTTGTTTGTTGTGCTGAGAGAAGATATGTGGTGTCGTAGCTTTTTGAGCTCAAAATGCACGGCTAAAGTCACTGTGTCATGGACGTAGGATCTCACCATCCCGCCAGATTACCCGGTGCGGGCCACGAAGGGGTAATATAAAGTCAGCCCCTGTTTATATTGTTTTGCTTTACTGCTACACAAAACTAGTTCAAGCACTGCGAATACCACTGATTCGACGACTTGCAGGTCCCCTGCGAGCAACACGTCGCTCCACTCCATCCCTGCCCGCCGCACTGTCCCCACAATGCCGCGCAGTTAGTATTTCCATCCGTCGATGTCGAGCTGTGGGGTTACCGCCACTAAAGGATTTGAGCTTGGTCTTGACGAAGGCCAGCGCTTGCTGTCCGTACTTGGTGCCGTAGCCTTGGTGCACCGCCTGGTCGTTGTCCGTGCAGCAGTATGGGTCGGGAGAGTCGCAGTAGTTCTGGATCTTGGCGCCCGAGGCGCATGTGTACCCTGATGGGCGTGCGGCGAACTGTGGCATCGTTAGTATGGGTGAGATGTGAGTCAGGGGTAAGGGAGATGGACGTACCCCTTGCGCAGCGCAGGTGCCGACGTTGTACGACAAGTCCCTGACGTAGCGGGGACTACCCATGAGAATCACCGCTTTGACCATTATGAGCGCGGTCGACGAAATGGGTGGTGTTGTGCTGGTGATGCCGGAGCCTGTGTCGGGACCGCCGCACACAGCGTTTTCCATGATCTGGCCGCCCTGCGAGTAGCCGATAAGCACAATCTAGGTGTTGGGGCACCTTTGATGAAGGCTGTTGACAGCATTTGCCACCGAGGTGGTGCCCTGGCTGGCCGAGTTGCCGTCGGCGATGCCGCCGTATGATGACTGTCCGCCACAAGCCGGGTATGTGATCGCCTCCAAGGTGGAACACGGGTACGAGCTGAGGATCAGGTTGATGACGGTGTTGGATGAACCGTATCCTGGCGAGACAGTCGTCTCCCGGGCGCCGAAGACATGAATTGCCGGACAAGACTGCCTCTTGTCAAGCGCCTCATTGTGCACGCTGTCGACAGGGGATCCGCTGATGAGTAGCGAATGTGCCGACAGCAGCAAAAATGCGATTTTTGGAGTAGGCTACATGATGAATTACTAGATGCTTGTCTGTCTCAGGAGTTGAGGCGGTGCAAGATGAGTGAGATGAGTGAGCGAGCACTGGTGTCATCACTAGATTTAAACCCACGAGCTCTCTCTGAATATATGTACCTGACTGGAACCTCAAATGACGGACAGTGGCAAGGGCTTGTCCGGTGCAACGTCAACCACGTCATCTGTCTGGTTTCCGTGGCCGGATACCTACCTAGTAATTTTGTCAATGAACAAGAAGGTCTCCAGCTGGGTTGCGTTCCGCTGCTCCGTTGCCTTGCTTTCCTACGGTTTGCTGTTCGGGAAATGGGTTGAAGAGCGCGCGTCGACATGCCCCGCTCATTTTGGAGGCTGTTGATGCCTCCGCCTGCAATCATGACCCGTCAGTGCTCCCCCACGTAGGATAGGCAGGTGGTATTGGAATGTCGAGAATTCGCTTCGTCCGGGGTAACGGATCTAGGGTTGGGCAGCAACACACCTGGTTGGGCGAGTGGAAACGGTGCTGTTTTCAGACTGCGGGGGCTGTATTCTTGAAACAGCCCGGTTATCTGAGACGAATCTGGGCACACGAAATTTCCTTTTTCGTTCGTAATCCTGAGCCGGGGTGAGCTGGGGTGAGCTGTAGCTGATTTGTCCTAAGCTCTCCCTGATTCTTCTCTAAGCTGGAGTGATCCCGTACACCGCCGCCGCACAGCCTCAGAGGCCGCTTTTCAGTCCCCCCAGCTAGATTTTCCTATCGATGGAAAGCAGATAATGTATATAGCTCTTAAGTAACAGTTACAATTACGACGTATACGTGTATTAGGTGTACGTGTGACTTGGCCTGAAAACTCTATTATTAAAGCTAAACATACTTATACTTACTAAATGCTTAAAATAAACTAAACGAATTTAATTATACTAGTTTAAACCTGTAACATGACTATACTATACCTTAGAAGGATGTAGTATAAATATAGTTACTAATAATAATATTAACGTTATCTGTGTATACTTTTATTTAGTTAATAAGCTATTCTTTATAATACTATTAAGGATATATAAGCTGTCTTTTAACTTTCGATTCCTATTTGTCACGGTGCCGACCAAGAACGTAGTTAATGGACTTGTTATTGTGCAAGGGAACTATCTGGAGCAGTGAAGCTGCACGCTATTTGGGTAGGTCCACAGGTCAGGTGATACCCGGTTGCACCTCGGCTGCGCCCCGGTCCGGGCGCGGTTCCTAGGCCCCACAGGGCCTGCAGGGGGTTTGGTGCCGTGACACTATTAGAGAGATATTAAAGAATTTAATAATGTAAACAATTAAATTTATAATAAAATTTCCATCTTTATAAGATAGAATTCCTAGTCTTATTAATACTTAAGCATAGATAGTTTTCTTAGTTATTTTATTAATAGAAAATTTTATAACGTTTAACTCTTTTTCTTCTATATATTACTCTGTTTCTACCAGTAGAATATAAGACCCAGTATTACGACCTGCACCCAACACAGGCCTTGAGAGGACTGGTGCGGGTTAAGACAGAACGTATGGCAGGACGCCAACAGGTAAGGGGCGTTCCGAAGACAGCTTATTAAGCTAGCACTCCTAGACGGGGGGTTCAATGTCACTGTAGGTCGCTGTCACTATAATATGTAGAGGTGAGTCTGAATAGTAGGATATAAATAAATAATTGAATACTAGTGTGAGGAACCAGAGTCCCTTACAGTGGTTATAGGTATAACCGTGACTATTTATACTAACTAGCTAAAGTACTTTATACCTTACTTAATAACTTATTACTTAATGAGGAACTAAGCACCCTGTTACTAAGCACTCCTTACTTAGAGGTCTTATAACTACTTAATAGGTGAGCACTTTTACTAAGACTAAGCAACTGCTAGTTAATCGTAAGGGCTTTAAGTCTTTACACCCCTGGCCTAATATACAGTACTGTGTATACTATCTTCCTGCACTGTTCCTTATATAGGGGATTCGTTAGGCCGCTCCAGCCTAAGTAATAGCCTGCAGGGTTGTTACATAATTCCCCCTCTTTAACATTCTTTTCCCATAAAGAATACTGGTAAAAGCGTTCCTTCTTTTTTAACGTGACTATACCTACTAACTGTATATAAAAGCACACTTTAAAGAATAGCACCTCTTATTACTATAACCTTACAGACTTTACTTTAACTTTTAGATTGTAAATGTCACCTTATAGTCGTTATTCTTTAAAATCGCTTTTTTATCTTATTACTACACAATCGGACAGTTACTCTAAATACTTACTAATAAGGGTTTTATCTTTATATAACGTGTTTAGTTATAATAACGTTTTCCTTTAACAGCTCTTTTTTAAAAAGCACTGTCTTAATATTAAGTACGACATTATTACGTGGAACTTAAAGCTGAAAACTTAAAAGCTCTGTGAAGCCGCTGCTTGACTTGAACGGATTAAAGTCTAGCACTACCAGATAGAAGAACAAGCTTTTTCTACGTTTAGCCAGGAGGCGGAGATCTTTCGTTTTCAGAAGCAGGAGGAGGCCCGTCTAACCACTCCTCCTAAAGCTAGTAAGTCCTTTAACTGGGGAGGCTTCCTGGCAGGAACACCTGTTAATTCTTTCTTTAGGGGGTTATTACAGCCGATAACTTCTTCTTAACTTAATCTGTAGCTTCTTTTTCCCGTATATAAAAGGTAGCCCTTTTTTATTAACTTATTTTTATATAAAGCTTACTAGGAGCTCTAAAAGTCCAGCCTCTTTACTAGGTTTAAAGTCTTTATAACCTTAGTTAAGGGTTTTAATAAATATCCTTCCATACCTATTAAGGAGTTTCCTACCACTTCCTAAACTTTAAGTCTTATAATAGTCTTACTCTTTAATTTAGTAGTTTAAATGTTAGATCTTATCTTATTTTTCTATTTCTAAAGTAAATTAGTTAATTTACCTCTTTAAAGCTACACTAACTAGTTTAACCTTCACTTTACATTCTTTACAGGTGGTTTTAATTAATTTAGATTCTTTTAATAGAACTCTATAATTAAGTTTAAGCACTTAAGGTTTTTAACTAGCTCTTATAAGTTACTTTCAGGGCTGTAGTCTAACCATTTAACAAGATACTTAAACGTGTTCTTTCCCTTCTGTAAATCTATAACTTCCTTAATATTATATTTATCCTTATCAGTATTAACCTTAACCTTCTTTTTTAAAGGAACTCCCTTTAAGGCAGGTTTTAAAAGTGAGATGTGAAAAACCTTAATCCGCACCTTTATACTAACAGGTAAATCTAATTTATAATTAAAGGTAGTAACCTTTTTCTTAATTTAGAATAGTCTGTACCTTTTAAAGTTAAGCTTCTTACTAGGTCGTTTTAAATGTAGGTTTCATAAGAAAAGGTAGACATAGTCCCCCTCCTAAAGAGTCGGTCCTTTAACTTATTCGCTATTATAATAAAGTCCTTTCTTAAACATTAGTTACTTAGTTTAGTGTTTATTAGTAAACTTCTTTATTTATTTATATGTAAACTTAAGTTTAGCTTATAAATGGTTATATAGTTCTTACATCCAGTCTACACAGATTATAACTTAAAGGGTGCTGGTAAGTGGGCCTTAATAGAGCTTAGGCTCCTTACCGTAATTAGTAAAGAATAGTAATATACCTGTTAACTTAACTAGTATTATATTATAAGTTATTTATACTATTAATAACAGCTTAAGCTAATTATCTTATTTAAAGTTAATATAAGTTTAAAGATACATTATAAGTATCTGGTTAACTTACTCTATTTAGCTATCCATCTATAGGTAGAAAGCTGTTAAAAGCTTACTTTTCACACCCATTCTCTATATTAACCCTTACTAAAACTTTAACATAATCAGCTTATCTTAATTTATAATAATATTATTTAACTAAAGGTGTTATAAAACTACCTCTTTCTTAAAGATATAAGCAAGTTACTCCACTATTATATCTTTTAAAGTTAGTAGAAAGTAAGCCTATTTTATTAATCTGTTAACCATTATAAGGATTTAATCATAAGTGACTCCTATAATAGGGTCCCTAAACTTTAAAATCCCAGTAATAAAGTTAAGTAAGATTAAACTCTATAATACCTATAATATAAAAAGTGGTTCGAGAAGCTTATAAGGCTTATGGCATTAATTTTACTTCTAGTAGCAAATGTTACAGTTATTAACTACTTTCTTAACCAGCTTCTTTATTCTTAAGAAGGCGTATATTTATTAAGCTTATATTAAAGTCTTAACTTAGCTTATATATCCTTTAAGTTAAGACTTATAAACCTATTAAATGTACTCTTTTTATTTATCTAGGTTATAAATATACAGTTTCTTTTAATACTAGAGCCTTACTCCTGGTTTAAGTGTACTATCTACACCTTTTAACAGCTATTCTAGTTAATAATTAGTTTTATTATAATTTAGATACATTAGGTACTCCTTCCCATAATCTTACATATACCTTAAGAAGTCTCCTAACAGGCACTTATATTTATAAATTCCTTCCACTAACCTTCTTACTTAAAAGTCCTGTTATTATTAATAAATGTTATACTTTATTTATAAGTTTATATAGATATTAATGGTTTATTCCAGTATTTAGTTATCTGACACTTATAACGTATATTTTAACGTACCGTTCTCTACTTTATTAAATATAGTGATGGGGATTAGGACTGGATTAGCATCCTTATAGTCTTATCTTTAATTAAGAGTATTAACTTACTTATTATCTTTTCCTTTAACGTAATAAATCTAAAAGTGGAACAGGGTTATTAACTTTACCTATTATGCTTACTATAGGTTAAGTTCCTTTATTAGGAAGTATTAGAAGTTATTATAATTTAAAAAGACCTAAACTAGTTTTTTTATACTACTTAAATACAGCACTTATTTTATAAAGCATTAAATAATCACTATTAGTTCTTTATTATAAATTAGATATTATAAAGCTGGGCTGTGGATTCCTTTTAATAAAAAGGCAACTAAGTAGCGTTTCCCATCATCCTGGATTTAACTAAGTTCTTTATTAATTACAAACTTTAAAGAGTCTATCTCGACTTAAAAGGGCTTTAAAAAATCAGGGAGGGCTAGGATTAATATTATAATAAAGGTGTGTTTAAGGTCTTTAAACACCTTCTATTATCTATTAGTCTACTTAAACGGCTTTCCCTTACCTGTAAGTTTGTAAAGTAATCTTACAATTTTCATAAAATACTTAATAAAACAGTAATAAAAGTTTGTAAAGCTAATAAAGGCTTATAACTCTTTCTAATTCTTTAAAGTAAGCTAATCCCTAATTACCTTTATCTTCTCCAGTTATATTTTAAGCTTTCTAGAGGTTACCTTAAACTCTAAATAATTTAATTCCTAAACGTGGAAATGGCTCTTCTCCAGGTTTACTGTTAACTTTACCTTCTTAAAAGCTGTTAGAACCTATTATATATACTTTCAGTATTCTTTTAAAGTTTCAAAATAAACTAAAACATTATCTAAATATATAAAAACAAACTTATTAAAAAAGGGGCGGAGAACATTATTAATAAGGCCTTAAAAGGTTACAGGGGTGTTTATTAATCCTATTAGTATAACATAGTATTAGTAATGCCTGTTATAAGTTTAAAAAGCCGTTTTATACTTATTTTCTTCCTTTACTTTAATATAATTAAATCCCATAGGGAAATTAAAGCTAAAGAACCAGTTTACCTTAATAATCTATTCTCACATTTCTATAATAAATAGCAGTAAATAACAGTTTTTAATTATATCTTTATTTAACATTTAATAATTAATAACTATATATAACTTATTATCTCCCTTTTATAAGATAAATAGCACTAGGTACCTTGCTGGGGACTGGGACTTTATAATAAACCTATTTTTTAAATTCTTATTAATATACTCCTATAAGGCCTTAACCTGTTAGGGATTTAAATAATAAAGTTAGAAGCTGTAGAGCTTCACTCCCAGCTTTAACTTAATTTTATAATCTTATAATCCGTAATTTAGTAATTATAATATCTTTTTTTAAAACAGGGTAAACTTCCTATATTCTATAAGTGCCTTAAATAAATTAACTTCTTCACTTATCTGTAAATTAACTTTTAACTTCTTTTTACCTTTTAAATTGTTATTTAAGTAATATAGTAGACTTTTTAATCCTTTAACCGTCTTAATAAACCTAACTTAAACTGTACTTAGTTCTAAGGGTTTAATGTGTTTTTAAATACTTTATATAACTCTAAAGCAGTTCAGTGCCTTCTTAGCTTCCTTTAAACGGTAATTATAACTAGGGGGCTTACTAAAGGTAAGGTGGCTACTCCTTTAGTTAATTACAAGGTTATACTTCTCCAGCTAGGGTAAACTTAAGATTATATTATAACCTGTAACTAATATAACATTAAAGTTTATTTATTATTTATCCCCATCTACTTTAATTAAAAATAGTAAGTGGTAAGTAACTTTACTATTATTATACTAATATAGGCCTCCTTCTCCATTTTATATAAGAATAACCTCTTTATACTCTTTATTAAGGAGTTTCCTTTAGTTAACTAGTAAAGGGTATACTAGGTTAAAAACACTCCCGTTATTAATTACTACTCTTACCCTAAATAACCTCCTTCTTCTATCTGTTAAATTGTTGGGTTTTTACAACCCTAACCCGGCCAGTGTGGTTAGAACAGTGTGGCTGGATCCACGCAGCCGCTCCGCGGCTGCATCCGTGGATCTGCACAGCCAAGAACGCCAGACTCCACTGCCAACC
>Ga0247780_1000759_pt1 | contig 26465 bp, 24 predicted proteins | sample UWRJL079202R5_FD_179927 | JGI IMG/M metagenome (GOLD analysis project Ga0247780, IMG submission 179927) | Plant litter microbial communities from Arlington Agricultural Research Station in Wisconsin, United States - UWRJ-L079-202R-5 | ecosystem: Environmental > Terrestrial > Plant litter >... | reverse complement strand
CTTGGCGAGCCATATGCCACATGCTGCATCTGGTCAGAATTCGTTCCAGTCTGTTCAGGGGAAGGGGGGCGGGGGGGGGTTGTTTGGTGGTGCAGCTTACGATTGCAAAGGAGGGATTCGGTCCAGCATTTCCTATCCTCCGTTGGGCCCAGATGCTTTTTGACCAGACGGTGTGCCAAAATTTGCCCATCTGGGTCTTGTTCAAGCACATCCACCGCCGTCACCGAACCAGGCTTATCAGAAAATTGATGCTTTCCTGGTTCTCCTAGTTGCTCCTGCGTCCAGATCTTGCGCCAGGTCGGCGTCTCGATAGCACCACAATTCGCGCAGAAAGGGGGAGATTCCCCTTTCTGAATTGCCGTTTCTAGTCGCTCTTTGATCGACTGCTTCTTCACTTGGTTCTTGCTATATCGCGGTGTGTCGTCGTCAAGAGGGAACGGGGCCTCCGACATAAACGGGTGCGGCATGGTCAGGACAGACTCTGCAACGGGGTCGCTCGCCGGAACAGTGGGTACTGAAGGTCCTCGCGACGCAGGTCGCGAAACTAAACGGGATGCGGGCCTCGAGGTAGACTTTGTAGGCAAGGTCAGGGGAAGCTCTGTTGGCTCGGGGCGCTCTGGAATTGGCATCATATCGGCCATAGGAGCACTGGGTTCTGGACGCATAGGGCGGACGCCATTAGCATCGCTTCCCACTTCATTGCTAAGCGCTTGATGAAGGACTGCCTCAAGATTTGAAGGAGAAGCCTCTCGATGCTGGTCTAGCTGCGCAGGGAACCCCTGTGATTGGTGGTCATAAGGGCCAGGGGACGGCTCTACAGCTTGCTGACTGGCTGGTTCCTCTTGTGGTATCGGGGCGGGCTCAGTAACAGCGCTCGGTGCTGTGTTGGACCGTTTTAGTGAAGGGGCTGTTGGCTTCTTTGGGGCTACCGTAACTGGAGGTCTGTTGAGTGATTTTACTTTTCCAACGGGGTTGAAAATGCTTGTCGTCGGCAATAATTCGGGGGGACCCGGCTGGACCTCGTGGAATGGAAAGTTTGGTAGTTGGCGTTCCTGGGAATGACAAGCTTTCCCGTTGTTTAGCCTGCTCAACACAGGCGGAGGAAGAGCTTGCACCGGTCGATCTTGACTTTCTCGAGGCATCGCCTCTGACTTGGCCAGAGGGAGCTCTTGAAGGTCGTCTTCGTCAAAAAGGTCGTCAATGCCACCGCTCATAAACCCCGAATCAACCTGCCGCATTCTCATGGCAGGAAGAATTGGGCTCGAAGCCATCGGGCTAGTGGGAATGTAGGCTGTTGTTCTGGGAACGGGGGGTGACGAGCCCAAATCGGCAGGGCTGTCCTCGGGCGAGTATGTCTGATCTGGCGACAGGGCTGTCGAATCTGGTGAGCGGACATCCTGGCTGGATCCCGCGTGTATCTCTTGTTGGCTCAGTCTTCGCTGATATCCTGCTGCAGCCTCCGGCTCCCCAAGGGGTTCAAGTTTTGCCTTGCTCTCAAGCACCCTCATTCGCAGCTGCTGCTTGTGCATGAGTGGGACGTCAGGAACCGGCGTTGGCGCACGAGGGACGTCCTGAAGGTGATTTGCAACCGCAGTGTCCCCTAATCCAACCGGCCTCATGCTGCGCAGTGAGCCTGATATGCTTGCTGTCACTCTGAGGGATTCTGGACCGGAGCCAAAAGGCGCGATCATGTTGTATTCGGTCTTGGTCACCTTCGCTCTCTTCTTCTGCGGTCCTTCATCGCCATCGGTTGCCTCCTCTGCTGCCGAGGTATTCCCTGTCTCTTGAGGCTTCTTGCGAGGCCTACCTCGTGGCCTCCCAGTTGGCTGCCTGCTCCTTGACTTCGATGCCCTTGAAGTGGGCCTTGACGATGGGCGTGTTGGTGGTAGCTCCACGACGCCAGGAGGTCGAGGAGCCAGTGCCGGGGAGGCCACTCTCTGAAGACTCGCTGGCGAAGGGGCGATATTGGCGAGTGGCACGGAAGGCTGGCGTGTGACATTCTGAGGGGGGATGCTAGCTGGCCGAGGAGGCTGAGGTGGAGCGCTCTCGTGTCTCGATTCAAGAAACCTCCGTTCGTCCGCGTTATGATGACCGTTTGGTTGGCTCAGCTGCGTTGAGGGAAGTGCAGGCGAGGGCATCGATGCCACGTTTGCTGAGTGGCCTAGGAGGGGGTTCGACTGGATGAAGGAGTTCCATTCCGAGTTCGTGTCGGTAGGAGTGGGTGCGAATTTGGACATGTCCAGGGAGTCCATGCTGGGAAAATCCGAGCGTGGATGCATTTTTGGGACGGCCGTCAACTTCAGCTTCACCTCCAGGGTGTCACGACTCCCGTTACCGAGAATGGCCATGATATTTCTCGTCACGCGCCCTGTAACCAACTGCTCCTGTTGCTGCTGGCTACCGTTCTGGTCCAACCCCCACGACAGCATGCCTTGTCCAACCAGGGGCCAGTTCATTTCGGAATAATCGGTGGCATAGATGCTATAATCGGTGTCGTGCTGGTCCACGATCTCGGGGCTGCATTGGGCAACGGCCTGAAGACACGTCCGGAGGTCCACCACACCAATTGTTGTCCTCTCGTCGAGCGGCATCGTCTGAACCTGCAGGATATGGGGCCACCGTGCCAGGCAGTGGATCTGGTTTTCTCGATCGAAGGTGTAATGTACCTTTACTGCAGAGGAAGCCAGAGTTAGAAGAAATGACGCAATTCATGCTTCAGCTTCACTTACATCCCATCGGCCTTGCCTGCAGGCCATAGTCTTCTCCTCCAGCTGGCTGGGCAGAGGCCTGAGGAGAGGGCGCCGACCAGGCATTGTTGTTTGGGGTCGCCATCCTCGATCCTATGTGTCCGCGATGCGGATGCAAGCAATTGAGGACGACGCGGTGATAGGGAGCGAATGTAAAAGATTGTAGAGCGTGGGCGGATAGTGAGGCAAGTGGTGCCCAGCTGCTGTAGATTTAGGGACTGAGTGGTGGTGGGTGGCAACGTAGTGGTGGTGCGAGACGCCGAATTTGAGAGGCTGGGATCATTGCTCGTGGGCGCGTCCTGGCCCTGGCTCTAGTCGCGTCTGGGCTGGTGGGTCAACCCCAGTGAGAAATTGGCTGCATCAGAGATCCCGAAACCCTCAAAACCGGCTTGGACGAGGGATGCAAACATGCAACCGCCCGGCGCAATTCGAAATCAAAGTGAAAAAGAATCCAGATACTAATTTCCTGGAGTACACCCAGTTCTTGGGCTCCAAGAGAGGGAGCTTCACCTGGCGTCCGGCGTGTTTTGTTTGTTAAAGTGCGTGACGGCACCCAGACACGAGAAACGCGGGGAGTTTGGCGGCCAATCTCTCGGCAGGGGCCACCCCGTCGAAAGGGCCGGGATGCAGGGCGGGTCGGCGAGCTACGGTGAATGACGCGAAAGTGGGGTGGGCCCATGCGATGGCACGAGCGTTTTTTGTGGGGTCGGGAGTTGGCTTGCATGAAGCTGCCGTTTGTCCTGCTTCCTTTTGCCCAGCAAACAGCAACGGTTCGGAGTTTAGCGCATCACAACTCCGGGTGCTCCAAAAGGGGGCGAAAGTTGCCTGTCAGATTCAAGAAAGAAACTGGCATTCGCGGGCGATTTGAGGTTTGGGGTCCGCGGGTCCCTATTTATACGCACGGAAAAACCCCTCCACTTCCCCCGACTTCTAGGCAGCCTCGAGGCAGCTGCCGGCCCGGACGCCCACGTTTATTTAATCCGTAGAATTTCAACATCCGTTGTTACCCCTATTCTCAGTATTCTCAGAAATCGATTGAGTAACATGAAAACAAACGAGAGGCTGGCACCGAGCCAAAAATCATAAGACCTTGAATAGCACGATATCCAGACTTTCGATACGCAATTCGCATTCTAGAAGAGGGACTAGATCGCCGAAAGTGCCATCCCTGAATTGTTTGGATCGAAAAAAGATTGGCGCGACAATCCATTCTTGTCGACCCAGCGACTAGCGGAGCCTCGAGCGCAGCGTCTAAGGGGCATCCTTCCTACCATCCTACTTTAATTACGGGCCTACCTTGAGATCCAAGGTCATTCTCAAGAAAATGGCTAGGCAACTGGGAAAGCATGAGTTATGAAGAATAGGTCGATTAAATTACGAATCAGTATCAACCACTACTTGGAAGTCGCATTGCGCCATCAACACACCATCAAACCGCTCTTAACCCTGATACTCCCCCTCACCACTTTTCCAGTGTGGCCGTTCGCAAGCCATCTGTGAAAGGCTGCGCCATGGGGGTCCCTAAGTGCCGAGATTTAAACCACCAAATAAGCAGGCTGAAGGGTTTCCACGTTCCCATTTGTCCTGTGCCCCGAGATTTCCCAAGACTCATCCCAAACACGACTTTGGGGTCGATCTTGTAGTCGCCAGGATCGGCCCCTCCGGTGAGAACGGCCTCTAGGACCTTCACCAAATGCTGGAGTTGGAGATCAGCGGTATAGCCTCTCGGCTCCTGCAAGTTTCCGGCATCTCCAACCTGGTGGGTGTCAGCGGACATTCTCCATTTTGTGATATTCTTTGGCGTCTGAGAACGGCGGCTGCCTCAGACAGGAGGGAAATGCTCAAGACGGGGAAAAGTTTCCTCAGATCAGGTACTCACAACATAGATATTCTTATGTCCGTCGACCCTCAGCGAGTTAGTTTGCTTGACAAAGCCAGCGTTGTCGAGCATCTCTTTCGGCAGGAATCCGGTGTTCGGGATCACACCAAAGGCGGGAATGAAGAGGTCCGCGGTCAGCGTCCGTTTCCCGCCGTTCAGCTCGATGATGGTCTTGCCCTTCTTCTGCGTCGCGTCCGAAACCTTGCTGTTGGGTAGAACCTTGACCTTGAGCCTTTCGAGGTCTCTCTTGGCTGTTTCGCCCACTGCACTCATGAGTGGAGGCCCTAACGGCAACTCGCCGGCAACTACGAGGGTCACCTCCTTCAGCCCTCGAGAAGCGCTGTCCATTATCAGTTGACTGGAGTCAGGGGGGTTCGGTAAGAGTGGACAACATACTACTCCTCGCCGAGCTCAGCCGCGAATTCAACACCAGTAGCTCCAGCGCCGGCCACCACGATGCTCTTGGCGGCATCTATTCGCTTCCTCCACTCGTGCAGAGAGGCTTTTGTGTCCTCGGTTGAGTTGGCATCCTTGAAAGGCGGGCCGTCCTTGTAACTGGACCCAGTTGCGATGACGCTTTACAGCCCGTTAGCTACTGCTGCCAACGAGAAACCACCACCCACACTGCAGCTTACAGCTCGTCATATTTTATGCTTTGCTCAGAACCGTCGGTGCTGCGGATATTGACAGAGTTACTGGCTGGGTCAACCCCTTGCGCCTTGCCGAGGACGAAGTTGAATTGCTCGGCTGGGTACTTGGCGAAAGCTGGCGCAATGGGATAGAACAGCTTCTCGTCGGGCAGCTGCCCAGGGAGAATGCCTCGGACACTGGCGTTATGCCAGTAGAAATCGGTGTTGGGAGAGACAAGAACGACCCTGAGATCGCCTTTCACTTTCGCGGCCGTATGTTTGAGCAAATAGTGGGCGATTGGGATGCCTGTATAGGCAGCACCAAGGATTACAACCGTTTTTGCCATTGTTCGGGTGTCGTGTGTGGGGGTTGGGAGAGGGCTGCGTGTTGGATCTAGTGACCACCAACCTCAACAGGGAGGGCTTCTCTCTTATCATATAACCTACAGCCTTTTGATGTGGGCCACGACGTCGGCAGGACAGCCATGCGCCGCCCGGGTTCATCCCATTAAACCAGGGACGGAATGCATTTGTAATACGGACAGGTGGATGCCTTCAAGGAGTGCCCACTATTGGAGCCTTGCCTGTCCTGATTCTTCTCATTCGGGCGGCGGAAATCAATGTAAGGCTATTAGCAGTGTGTTGCGCGCGGTGGTTTTCATCTGTTAGGAAGTAGCGTCTAAGACAAAGACCGGGAGTTCGTTGATATGTGGGTCGTATCCCGCGCGCGCGGGAGGGCAACCGCGGGCACGCACCCGCCTCGCAGGTCCAGTTTTGGAAGCCGCGCGGGACGCCCGGCCCTCCTGCAACGACCAGTAAAATGGCACCTTCAGAAGAAAACCGTTCTGAAAGAGCAGGATCTCCCAACCCTCATAATTCACTATGGACGGAATAGCGAGCTAGCGGACTGAATTACGCCTGGTAGGATTCGATTCGGAGACTTTTTTCTCAATTTTTAATCACGGCGGAAAGGTCCGCCGATTCTTGACCTGCTTTGAAATGTTTGTGGAAACCAACACACGATAGCACGGCAGCCCAATGATTTCTTGCATTGGGATCCTGTTACCAGCATCGGCGACCACATGAAGCCCGGGCTGTACAATCTTCCTATGCTGCTTGATGGCCTAGGAAATACCAAGGAAGCATAGGTAGGCTGACGGTTCTAGCATCAGCTGTTAGGCATGCACCTCACAGTCCGTATCTTTGATATAAGATTTCCGTCGCACTTTATCACAACCACCTAGGTGAGCTATGTATACATTGGGCGACACCCCAAAACTGGAAGTTTCCGATGCGATGTTTTCTCTGGCCCCCCAAAGCGAACATCATCTTCACCCTTACCCATTGCCTACCGGAAACAGATCAAAGCGCCAAAAACATCGCACCAGCAATTACAGCAATCAACGATACCGGTGCGAGAGCCCGGCTACCAGCCGCAGCAGGGGTAGGGGTAGCTCCAACACCGCCGCCGCCGCCCGTTCCAGAGCCTCCGGAGGGTGTCGCTGTGGCATTGCCTTGGGTGACCGGGCCCGGGTTTGTGACATTGAAAAAGTTGCCCGCCACGACCTTGTCCTCGAGATCGGCGGCCGTCAAGACCGTGAGGGCATTGAAGCCCCGGATCGTCGCAGCGGCGTTCCGGATCGCGGTGATATCCTCGGCGTCAGAGTCGCTGGTGTCGATCAGGATCTGGGTGTACCGATGGCTTAGAGGTATCCGCGCCGGAGGATTGGGGCCGAAATAGCCGAGGATGGGCGCTGTGTTGGTGCTGTTCTCCAGCAGGAAGACGCTGATCTGGCCGGTCGTTGTGTTCAATCGAGTCGGTGTGTTGGCGGGGGTTAGGCCTGTCTGAGCCCAGTGGAGGAGTGTGTTGGTTGCTGGCGGGGTGTCCGTTGGGATGTCCAGATCGATCATCAAGACCGCGTAACTCCGTCCGGACAGACGACTCAAGGTGCCAATCCTCGGTTGCGGGATGGTCGCTGGGTGGGCTTTCTGTTAGATGGGAAACAGGTGGGGGCATGGTATCCATCTCAACCGTCTGGACTCACTGTTTCGAGGTACCACCGAGCCGCTAATCGCGATGAAGCCATTATATTCCACTATCAGGTCGGTGTTCGTTGTCGGCAGAAACCCAGGTGGTGTCCTTGCGTGCGAAACTGCCGCGGCCGCGACCAGAACGGCCAGAGATCGAAGTCCAACCATTTTCTCTTCTCAAATTCTCAGGACGAAGTAAAGGTATTTCGCAACGCTGTCCAGCAAGCGCAGAAACAAGGTAAATTAAAGGTTGTAGGTGTCAAAGTAGCAGAAACGCAAAACAGCAGTATTGATGAAAAGAGATATCGAGAGAAAAGCAGAGGGAGGCCAGAGGGAGAAGTATGCCTGGTCACAAAACTCATTTATGGTGCGTCGGCAGTCGAGACGACAAGTGACGGCGATCGCACATCTTGATGAGTCCCAAGACACGGAAAATTCTTGGCGATCCCCAAACACTTGAAACATGGCGACTACGGCTCTTCGGCAGACTCTGAAGCACGGGTGCATTGACCGCCAGAATGCGATCATACAAAATTATCCGAAAGTTGGTGGATCAATTGGTACCTGAGTTATAAGCTGGAATCGATGCTAGAAAGAACAGTTTTGTTGAGGGTGCGAAATCAGATATAACTCCAAGGGTTTGAGATGGGGTCTGCAAACAGGTACACTGCCCGTGTTGTGACCCAGACGCCCGGGTCAACTTGACTGGCCAACGACCTTGGCGCATAATCCTCCACTTCAGTGTACAATACGACGGCCCCTTCCGCGTGCCGAGACGCATCTGTGATCTAGGGGCAAAATAGCCGGGTAGGCTTCCAGGTTCGCGTCATAATGTACATGCTCACAAATGGTGCCAAAATGAATCAGTAAACTGAAACAACCAAAAACCAGGAAAGCTCAACCTTCTCTCTTTCTGCCAAACAAGCCCCCCCAAAAGCCCTTTTCTCTACTGGCCTCCACCTTGTACGGCCGTAAAGGGTACAGCGGAGGAACGTTGTACTCATCCGATCCGGGAGTGGCCGGAGTGTAATACCGTGACCGTGGCTTTCGGTCTGGAATCTCTCCAAGTTTTGTACTGTCACTGGCAAATGAAGCGATTGATATTCGGTTCTCCCTTGCCGCCGCGATTCGCTGTGCAATGCCCACAGGGCGACTCTGGGGTTTGGCCTCTGCTTTCGGCGGCGGTGATGTTGGGGTTTCGAACTCCACAGTTGGCCTCTGCCTGGCTGTTGCTGGTCTCTCCTGTTTGGTCTCCACCGGGACTTCACTCTTTGGCTTCGTGGGCTTGTCTTCCTTCAGCCCTGTTGAAGATTCTTCCTTGATCCTCGAGGATTCTTCTTTAATTCTCGGAGACTTTTCTTCTTTTACCTTGGATGACGACTTCTTCTTTTTTGGTGAGCTTGGTGTGGCAGTGCCCTTGATCTTGGACGCCGGAGTTGAGCTGTGAGAAGATATGTGGGAAGAGCGATGCGATGGATGTCCCTTATGGCGAGCTGTTGAGTTTGTCGGCCTGGGGGCTGATGTGGGAGGAGGACTAGACGTAGACGTCGAAGTGGACGTATATGTCATAGACGCCCGGGACGAGTTATTGCTCCCAAGCCGGCGCGAGAGGTGATTAATCGTCCTAATCGCCTCAATCCGGGAGGTGTTTGATAGAGACATGAGAGAGTCATAGTCTAGCACAGGCTTTTGCTCCTTTCCCGAGAGACGGAGCAAGTTTGTGACTGTTGCTCGTATCTTCTTCAGTATACGTTCCAGAGAAGATATGGCGCGAGCTTGGAGTGTCAGTAAGCGCTTCACTCAGGTATGGCGAAAGGGTCATATTCACCGTCGCCCTTTTTGAGGCGTCCCCCTGACTGAGACAAACTAGATGAGTACGCACGCTCAACCAAGATGCGATCTTTCTTCAGGGACTTCAACAAAGTCACCTGCTGTCGATCTGGTGTTGCCCCATCGTTGCCACCTTTTGGGTGCCTTAACGACTTGAGCAATGATAGGCAGTTGGTATACGTCTCGAGGAGCGCCGCCACGCTCTCGTCAAAGCCCATCTTCAATACATGGAGGCATAAATTCCGGTCGCATGCGTGGATGTGCGGAAGACAGGCTCGTCGCAGTAGAGAGGGTGGTTTTCCACACGTTTTTGTGACGATGAGGTGCCTGATCCTACTTGTATTTCCAGGCGGACGAAATCAGGGCGACATGCGTGTGAAGATGTGGGGCTGAACGAAGACGTCTCGCAATGGTCCTGTAACCGCCAGCTGCATCCCGTGAAGAGCGCTGGGAGCCAATCGCGCCCTCAGGTTGCCACTCGATTGGTGACACGCCTGATGGGCTCTAGAATGCGAGGGGGATGTGCAGGAACACGCCATCAAACTTCATTTCGAAAGCACTGGAATGTGTAACAACGTCGACCCAGAACAAGAGTTGACGGAGTTATTGAAGACTGAACAATAACACCAGAGATAGTTCCATTCTGAGAAAAAGAATACGTACCCTAGGTCGGCTGCAGGAAACAACCGGCCCCTGTGGCCTCTGACCTGCGTGGAAGGTGCGTGGGGGCTGAGTTTGGCTGCTTGAAATCCCTTTCGCAAGCTTCCATCCTATTCCAGGTTGAGGCGAGATGTAAGTCTTGGTGCAAAGATTGGATTTTCCAATATTCTGCTTCAGTGTGTTCAGGCCTGCCACGATGTACTCAGGTAGGTAAAAACTGGAATTCCTGTGTCGCGGTTGGGGCTGCCGTTTTGACTGGTCGGCTATGCCGAATTTAATTGGCTGCTAATCTACGATTGCTAATCTACACTTGAGCCCAGACATCTTCCGCGTACTTCTCCAGTTCTTGAACGCCGAAAACCAAATCCCCCTCACTAGGGCCCGGATCTCTGAGGAAGAGAAGCCTGAATGAAAGTACTAATGCACCCCTAGTGACATTGTACGATATCGGATTAGTAGTGGCGTTCTGGGTAATCGTGATGCTTTGTCTAAGCGCAGGCGTTGGGTGTTGAAGAGAGTGCCGCGTTGTGGTAGCTCCAGGGCGAACTGCCATCTCTTCCTCCCACCTCTCTAAAAGGATTGTAGTACCGTCAAACTTGGAAAGAAGAACAATCTTAACCTCGTGGTTTGACATAGAAAACCACCGCTTCATAGTTAAATGTAATTGCCCTAACGTCTGAGAGAATCCCGCCTCGATAACAAGTGTTGGCCAGGCACCTTTACCAGCTCGTTGAGGCTTTGGGCCACCAGTTGAATCACCCTCTTTACTGCTTTGTCCTTGTTGTGCTCGACGTTTAGCGCTGCCAATATTTCTCCAACTGTTCTTTAAACCCATATCGCGAATTTGCCCGAGAAACTCGTCATATGGCCGTTTGTGAAGCTCCTCATGAAGGTCGGTCGTGATCGTAATGATAAGGATCCGAGAGTTACTGTCGTAATCGCAAAAGCGGTACCTGCGGCCTTGCTTCTCTCGCTTCTCTCGCTCACGTTGGATTTCGGTGAAATGACTAGGAGAGACGTCTAAACAATTAGTATAATATATAGAAATAAAAGGGTAATACTATACTTGTAACAGTGAGGGAATCCCCACTAGTGTGATCAATTCTGTTGAAAAGATCTTGCACTTTGGTGAATTGTATGGTCTGGGAATTGTCGGTCTGGGGATCGCTATCTTTCGTCGAGTTTACCGAAGTAAGTATGGTAGACGTCGACAGAACTGCCGATGAAGCCGACACCGACGGAGATGTCGTCGACCTTGATGTGATTAACGCCATGACGAAGCGTTGAAGTTTGAAGTTGGGATCCGTGAGATACGTGGGGGAAGCCATTGGTGGGGTACAGGCTGCTGAAGCTTGTGAAAATGGTGGGGTCTGCACTAGCCAGTGGCCCGAGCTCTGCCAAAAACGGCATCCCAACCGCGACACAGACACTCAAGCTGGAAATTCTGTGATTGTGCCAAATATAGAAATGGCGAACCCCGCATACCGGCTTGTGGCACGTCACACAACGCCAATATCAACGATCTTGACAGAAATGGCGCGGTGTCCCAACACTTTCTGAAAGATGACAAGTGTAATAGTTGCAATGTGGAAGCCTGGTTGAGCCGCGGTCGCGATTGGGGAGCCTGCAGGTTCCACGGTCACCCACAACAGCAATCGGCCCAGAAGTCGCTGGAAACCAGCAAACAAGGAAGGAGCGGGTAACCACGCGGGGTCCCATCGTGATGCGATAGTTGAGTGCAAAAGGAGCACCTGGTAATCGCCAAGTGCTACGGCCGAGCTGACCCGTAGATTATCAGACAAATCCTTCTTTTAATTGATGCTGCCACTCACACAACCGTCACGCCTGTCTGACCCCCGTCAGCGCCCGCAACACGGCTCGCCATAGCCTCGTCACCTCGGAGCTGCTCCGGACGGCAGCCTCTCCAAACAGTGGAGCACTGTTGCTCCTGTTCACCGACTCGCGGTTATTTTCTTTCTTGTTCTTGGTATTTGTTAGGTAGTCTGTGTCAGCCATCACGTCAACCTCTGGGTATCGTTACCTACTAGGTTCTCATCCGTCGCGTTGGGAATAGCTCTGCATCCCACGCCTACTGCAAACGAAGGCAAACGGAGCCTACATGTACCCGCAAATGATCGGCAGCCGTGGAGGTGGAGGAATTCCGACCGCTGTTTATTTGCTTGGGGGCTGTGGATGCCTGGCTGTGTTGAGTCGCCTGCGGTTCCAGCATTGTTCCGTATAACAATTTCGGGCGAATCAGACTGCTCCATCCAGAGGAAGCCCTGGTAGCCGACTGATACCACGAGGTTTTGCGATTGCGCCTCTCTTATTATCTCCTTAACTTCGCCGCTGATTGAGAATGCTCTCTAGGACTTGAGATATCTCATACATCACATATGGACACGCTTCTAGGTTGCGGTAACTGCTTGAGATCAAATTCTTTCGAAGGTTTCGATCTTCATCCGTCTTGAGACAAAGAGACAACAATGAGGTCTCTCAGCGTTTCAGGAAACCCTCGTCCTCGACCTCGGTTATCGACCGATATCATCCCTCCGTTTCCCGACCGACGTCTCTCGTATCTGACCCGCTCAAATGCTCTCAACCGTGGTCCAAGAAGCTTCCCTACCGCCGCCAGCGGACATGACGCCGAAGAATCACATCCATCAGCACTAAGTAGCCTTCACACGCCAACTCAGCCTTCGGACGATACAAACCTTTCCTCGGGCAGCTCCAAGGGGCCCCTTCGTGAATCATCTATCCGCACACATGATGAACCAGGAGAACCTTCGATCCGATCATCCCTTGCAGTTACATGCCTCGACAAGGCCGAGAAGGCAACCAAGCCGCACACAAGTGAAAGCGAAACAATCCAGCAACTACGGCGCGAGAAGTGCGCTTTGGAGCAGCATAATAGGGCTCTTGAAGACAATGTCAAACAGATTCTAGACTCGTTGAGGTCGTGGGGCTATGAGGTCGATTCCTTCAGCGAGCTCGGGAGACGATGCAACACGGCCACAATAACTATGGGCACCAGACAGCAAGAACTGCTGCCATCGGCTGCAAGCAACTCAACACCTCGCGTGATACTGCTCCTCAAGCTGTTGGAACGTCAGCTGGGCAAACAAGACTCATCCGGCGCCAGCCACCTCGACAAGATTCTTGACCCAAAACAGGCAGCCGACTTTGCTGGGGTTCTCGATGCTCACCATCACCTCTTAGCTCCTCGGTCAGCCTGGATCAAAGTTTGCGCGCTTTGTCAGGTCCCTCGTTTCCAGGGTGTGCCAGTCGCCTCGCCGATCAGCGATCCCGCGCTGACCCTCTTCGTTCGTCCACCCTCAGAGTCCTACGATATCTTTAACGAATTTCACTCTTCGCCGCTGGGCACTACACCTTGCTGTTCTGAGTTTATCTGCGACACCTGCTACGCTCGTGGGATCTGCTCAAGCTTCAAGAAAGACTTCTGGTTTGACCTTGACTCAGAATATTGGATCAAGTGTCCTTTTCCGCCGTGTAGGACAACTTTGCCCCTGAGATACAACGTCGAAGTCACAAGCATGCTCAGGTCTCTCAACGATCCGGAGATTCTCATCCATACCACTCAGTTCGAGCGCGCCAACTCGTTGCGCGCCGCGATTTGCGCACTTGACCCGGTACCCAGACCAAACGCCCTGGTTCGCGCTTCTCGGTTGGCGCATCGGCTACAAAACCGAGGCTACATGTCTGACCCCTTCGCTATAAAGGAGGCACTCGACATAGAAGCGATAATGGTGCCAGTTGACTCCGTTGATGGATCAGAGACCCTCCAGGTGCCCATCTTTCCGGGCCTACTAATCCCAGCCGGATCAAGCAGCACCGAATCTCAAAATGGTCGTGAATGTACAGTCTGCACAGAGACACTCGTTGACTTTGCCGATGGAACACCAGAAGACGAGGCACGATGGGAGGCCGCCACTAATGCCTTCCCAGGCGACTGGAGATGGCTGGTCCGGTCGTTTCCAACCCCCTATTCTCTTCCTGCATGCAGTACTAACCACACCCTTGACATATGTAACGCATGCTTAGAGCGTCACCTCACAACGCAAATCGAGTCACGGGGCCGTGCTGCTTTGGAGTCGCTAAGCTGTCCTTACCCGGGATGTGGGCATGCTTACTCGCATGAAGAGATACGGATGCTCGCTTCTTCCGAGGTTTTTTCACGATACGATAAGCTACGCTTGCTTGGTCACATCGCCACGCTCCCTGACTTCCGTTGGTGTCTCAGCGAGAGTTGCGACATGGGACAGGTCTATCACTTTCCCCGGATGCCATCCTTCCCAGACACGCGTCACCGCAGTCGAGTCGTGTGCGACGCGTGCGGCTTCGAGATGTGCTTCTACCACCAGGTACCGTGGCACAAAGACCAGACATGTGTCGACTACGACGCCGATCGCGGTGATCCTGAGTCTGAGGCGACAGAGGAGTGGCTGAGACAGAACACCAAGCCATGCCCGGGTATGTGCGGTGCTTCTGTTGAGAAGAAAGGGGGTTGTTTTCATATGACATGCCAGGTGTGTCGTTTTGAGTTTTGCTGGGAGTGTCTGTCAGACTGGTCTGTCATTGCAAACGTCGATCCGGTTACGAACAGGAGGCGGTACCGGAGGGATGCCCACAACGAAGGCTGTTACTTTAGGGGAGAAAACGCCCCGGAGGCGACGATGGTAGCGGGGAACACTGTTGGCGATGCGTTGCGTGGTTACTTGTGATGTCTTACACTAAACTGATATTATGCTGTCATGACTTACGGCGCGAAAGGATAAAAGAGATACCACTCGCTTGGATATGGTGGATGATGTCTGTACACACAGAAGGTATGGAAGGAGAATTTGGAATGTCGAGCGCAAGGAAGGGGATGGAAGTTGTCGAGTTTGATTCTATCTGGTCCACGAGGTGATTACCTGAGGGTTGTAGAATATCAGCTGGTATAGCGATAACATCTCACTGAGTTGTAGTCGTTGCCAATGTGCTCAGGGGTTTTAAGGATGAGTAGTTTCCCCATGATATCTCCAGACTCGGCTCGTTCTGGGCTGATTCAAGTTTTTACAATCGAGGACAAGCTAGCATGGTACCTCCATCAACCACTGTCATACAAGCAACCTGGAAGCCATCCGATCCCAAACCCGGAGCCAGGATGGCTTTGCGGTGTTGAAGGATAGGAGCCTTCGTTGTTGTGTTTGATCGATTGGATTCTAGTTTTGAGGTGATGGTTTCTTCCTTCGGAAAGCTGCGCTCTCCCTTCTTTTTATCCTTCTCAGCCAGCCCTGAGTTTCAGCAGCCTGAACCCTCTTTCTGACGGTACCTATGACTCTAAACGGCGTGTTGGCATGACACGTATCAAACCCTCGAAAAAATTTCTCAAACGTCGCGTGTCTCGTGGAAAACAAAGTTTTTCGTAACCTAATAGTTACACAAAGTAGTAAGGCGAATAATGCTCCAATTACCGAAAAAGTGAGGTGGCCTATGTTCAGGTTGATTCAAATCGGGGCTGAGATGGCTGTTGAGTTCTTCGGTGCTACATCTAAAGGAAGTTAAGGTGGTTGAGACTTCGCTCTCTCATTGATTGTCTTCAAATTTCTCAATTGAACATGTGTCTATCATCTGAGTTTCAGTCAATAGGTCGGAAGACATCCCCACCAAATGCCTTACCTATCCGTTTCTCTTCACAAATACTACCAAGCATTCTTTATTTCACAGATAGAGTGCTTGGCTTGAGCTCTTAGGCCTAGGTAGGCTTTTCATTTCACGACTGCAACCGCTATAGAACCTCCGATTACGTCAAGACATGATGATTAGGTGCTGGCCAAATTTCAAATTCCAAGAGACTGAGCATCTGCGCCATTTACAAGCATCATCGACAGGGCATATTTCAGCTCTTCATTTCCATCAGCAACGAGCACAAGTAAGCACCCCTGAAATATTGAACTCAGGGTCGTAATCGCATCGGCGATCTCAGCGCTCGGTGTGCGTGCGCTCAGGTGAGCGGGCAACTCCCGCTTCTCCGAAAGAGGAAAAGAGGCTGATGCCCAGAACCCAATGATTTTCTTATCGAATGATTGAGCGAGTGAAAAAAAAAACTCTACAACTCGTCACCGTTGCATCAGAAACACGAGAGAGGAAAGATGTGTGGCTGCGAGCAGTTGGTCCAAGCTCCGCGGCTGACTGCCGAAAACCGGAGAAAAATCCTGGCAAGCGCCGATGCCAAGGCGCTGAGGAAGGTGTGATGAATGTGAGCTGTCACCTTTACGATTGCGTGCGACTGTGGTTCGTAGGGGAGCTTTTTTGAGCTAGCTTCTTCGAAATTTTCTCGTTTTCTTATCTTTTTCTGGAGTGGCAATGGCAAAAGTGAAAAGATGGCTTGGGGATAGCTAAACAAGACAGTCGCGACTGTCGAAATGAACCGTAGGTCTGTGCGTGCGAGATTCCCCTCCATTGCGACCTTTGAGAGTCCTAGATGCGGGTGGGAGCTCCTCGCCCTCTATTGGCACTATCAAGATCTCGAATTAGGAAATTGGAACGACTCCGCTTCATGGAGAGGGTAGCCGAAACAGAAAACGACACGTCTGCTGCGGGACTTCGCGAGCCGTTAGTTGGCTCGAGACGGACCCGACAGGGAGTGGAGGCGGACGTGGGAATAAGGTGTGGTTTGGTTATCGTTCGGCCCACTCGCGCTGTGACGGATTGGGGACAAGGACGTTGTCGATCGAGAAAAACGCCCTCCTACGAGCCTTGGCGTCGCTGCGGCACTATCTAACGTCCACTAGTCTATCGGTGTGCAAGGTTTGCGCATCGGGAGAATTGGCTCGCAGCAGTGTCGCTGACTGTCTAACCCATCTTGCCAGTGTCGATTCGTGAAAACTGACGCAAGTGGCAGCAGTGGGAGTGGAAGTGGGCGGCGGGGTTGGCTGTGGGCTGGCTGGCTCCGCTGGGCTGCGGGAAGCTCCACCGCGTGAGGAGTTCGGCTACTGGAGCTGCTGGAGCTGGCCTGCGACCGTGGAGTGCCTGCATACGCGAGGTCGAGGGCAGCATCGCGCTTCTCCAGCTGCGCAGGCCAAACCACATCCGGACCATCGAGACCACGAGCGGGTGCCAAAACGGGCACAAATGACTCCTCTCGGCCCATCTCGGATTCCAACAGGGCGGGGGCTTCTGAAGTGGCAAATGGCAAATGGCAAATGGCAGGCAAGCCAGCGCAATGCAGAGGGCAGAGGGCGAAAAGTCTGCCACAGGCGCCTGCCTCTGAGCGCACCGCGATGTCACGACGGCTCGTCAACGCCAGCGTCCAGGGCACGGAAATTTGGGAATAACCGTCTCGACCGTCGCAAGACCTCAGCGTGTGTCATGCGGCCCCGCATGCGGCCCTAGGAACACGCGCGAGTATGCGAGAGAGAGAGAGAGAGACAGAGAGCGCCCTTCACGGCCGGTCAAAGCTGTCCGTCAGTGCGTCGCTCACGCGCTCGCCGCTCACATCCGCGCACTGCCGATACCTCATCATCGCCCTTTCGCCTGGTAGTGTAGTCGCCGTTGCGGGCCCGCTCGCCAGGTTCGCACCTCAGTCCGCTGTCACCGCCCGCTTAACCAAAAGACCAGGGTCGGCGACGTTGACGCGTGCGTGTGTCTGTGTCACGACGGCACGGGAACAAGTCCACGTCGCTCGAACCTGGATCGCTGTCGCCCATCGCCAATTGTACAGAGTACAAGGCCGCCATCCGACCGCGCGCCGTCTGCTCGATTGATTGAGTCCGAGAGATTGCAGGGGCGTGGAGTGATAAAGAAACTAAGTGCGGCGCTGGTATACACTTGTGCTGCTATAGCGTTAGTTGGCGACCGCTGTGTAAGCCAGCCAACAGGAGGAACTCGAACGGACTCCGGCGCCTCCCACAATCACCTCATCATGGCCTCTTACTTCTCCGCACCCCGACTTGGACGTTCCCCCCACTTGTTTTTTAGGGGACCCCTCGTGGCTCGTGGCTCGTGGTTGCGGTCGTGGAGCGATGAGGTGCATTTGTTCCAGCCTCGTATCGGCCACGGTTTTGCTCTAATTCGAGCTATCGTTCATCTACAAGTCCATGCCCTGCTTGATTGCACCCGAACCCGCGTTTCTTCAGGCAGGACCCGACAGGGCTGGGCGGTAGCACTCTGGCCGCCTTCGCAGTGCGCTGTGAAGGGAGGTGCTGCTAATTTTACATCCACGACTTTGTCCACAGTGACCAAGCCGCCGGCAGCAGGCAGCACAGCGAGCACAGCAGACTCCAGAGCTGGCCAGCAGGCGCAATCCCTGCTCTCCAGCGTCCACCCCCCCTCAACTGCGGGGCAATTGCAGCGAGATTGACAACGGCCAGAGTGCAACGCGGCAGGGGTGTTTGTGTTCAAGGCAAATCCACCATGTGCCAGGGGTCCACGTCCCCTCCCACCTCCGCGAGCCGTCGTCACATCGCGCCGAACAAACAGCAACACCAATCACGTTCCCGGCCATCCCTGCCCGCCCTCCCATCGCGTCCATCTGACCGATTCGAACTCCAAACGGCGGCGGCGCTGCTGCTGCTGATGAGGGGGAGGGGTGGGTGAAGCCCATCGCGGACTCGGCCGCTGTGAGTGTGGGTGCGCCGTGACAACGCTCCACGCTGAAGGAAGGGTGAAGGAAGAGCGGAGCCTGCGGCGCCCCGACAAGCACCGCATTGCGCCGGTGCTATGCTACGAGGAGGGGAAAAGGCATTATCAAGGGCAACTATAACGTCGACGTTATCATCAGCAGGCCATCTGGCGGGGAATGTGGCGAGCTGCCCCAGTCCGTTCATTGCCTGGTGCCTGGTGGGCTCATCTCCTCGCAAAACAGCCAGCCTTTTGTTACGGGTACTTGGCCTTTGGAAACATCTGACCCGCCCGCCCACAATCTACTCCGCGCGCCGACGTTGCTCTCACGAAATCGAGCCCGTTACAACCAAGCCGTGGTTTCCAGGTTTCCCCGACTTGGTAAGCTCCTTTCGGTACCAGAAATCGCAACACCGCCCACACCTTTTTCGCCCTTTCCTGCCGCTGGTTCGTGGTCTGATCCGGGCGACTGCTCACAGACAGGTGCTTTCTTGCAGCAGTAGCCCGATGACGACCAGATGATTTGCTCCTCCCAAGATCCGCTTCATTGAGGTCCGATTGATAGTACCACAGGAGCAAGCGGATGCACCGCATAGGTAAGGACGCGACTACGGCTTCCCATGTGCCGCATTCCACGGCAATTATGTGCCTACCTAACCGGGCACCGAGTTTATGGAAGAAGGATCCCCATCACACCACTCAGCCCACTGTTGCATTTTGCTTTGATGATGTCAGTCGGTCGGACTTTTGTTGATTTTTATTTTAAATATTTCTACTTCCTGAGACTGGGCAAAATCAGCCGGTGCTTTTTGCTGTTGAGTCGCATCCGAGAACTGCCGGCCGAAACGACTTGTCGTCAGCATGCAAGGGGCCTCTTGCACGCAACGCTGCCGACCCCTTCCACGACCGATCGCTGCAGCTGTGTCAGGTCGTTGGCGTTGGGAGGCCGTTATTGTCCATCAAAGGCGAGATTCAGGGATCAGGGGTCGCCGGGACGGACGGCGACAGGTTTTTTTGAATGTTTGAATGAGTAAGGCAGGCGGGTATATTTAGCGTCTACCCGGATTTAAAATTGCTTATCCGAGGGAGGGGGGGTGTTGTGAAGTTGTATCCTATAAGGGTCGGCTGTGATACAATGGATGCGGTGCTGCTGTGCGACGGCGGTCGATGTCGTTGGCTCAAGGTTGATGTTGTATTGCTTTTGATTTGGTTTGAGAGATTTCGAGACAATGGGTTGGTAATGTGCTTGACGACGTAGCAACTAGCTCGATGCATAGTTCCTCAAAACGCTGACCACTAGCCCTGTCAATAACCCCTTCAATGTCAGATTCCCGAGCTGAACTGAGTCCTGAGCAACCTATTAGCTTGGAGCTATGACAATGCTAAGATGTGGGGGTTGAAACACTTTATACACCAGGCGAAGCACGGTTGTTGTCGCACATAGTGCCAGTATGTCGATCTGTGAGACATGGGGAATAAGGGGCTACACGAGGTCAGTGACACAGGGTCTAGTAGATCTAACGTCAGTGCTGAGCTGTTGAGTATATAGTCGCTGGTCATTTCATTCGGCGTTTCTTGTGTGTTATCTCACTGGTTTGAAAGAAGTTGACTTGACTTCAAAGCACAAACCCAACTGCGTTTCAAACCTCGGTGCATATCCGAGCGGTAGTAAGTATAAAGCTTGAGAACTCCCAAGCTATCCCTTACAGGATTCAAGAGGCTAACTCTTTTTGATTACAAGATATTCCATGTTTGAAGCGAGATTGATCGGGACAGTGTGGGCCCTCTGAGTTTGGTAGACTAGGTCCCTCCCTATCTTGGCGACGTTGCACCACGATCATCATCACGCCGACGCATCATCACCGCTACAGCAGCATCATATTCCTCTCAGTAAATTTCTGAATATCCTGACTGCCAGACAGATAAATCCGCTTGCCTCGCACGGCGAATCGCCAACACGAGCGCAACAACCAACATCACGGCAGCGGACTTCCCCCTCCTATATCAAATCCCAAATATAACCGCCTCCATGCCACGCCTTAGCCAAGAACACCTCGAGCGGGCGAGATTTCCTGGCGACTTAGTGAACCAAGATCACACAAAAACATTACACAGCAGCAGCATGCGCATGGCACGGCCTACCTCACCGAGATAGCCCTGATATCGGATGACAAACACTCAGACTCACTCAGACTCAGATTCCAGATTCAGACCACCACCGCCAACGTCACATCCTGTCCCTCTCACTTTGCATCCATCTCGAAGACCGTCCACCCACCCACCAGCAAATAGAACAGACTCAGAGTCGAGAACGCCTGGCGCCAAACCGGTGAGCACCGCGTCTCCCAATCAAAAATTCTCCGCGGCCACCCTCCGCCGCAAACAGTGCCGTGCGTGCCGCAATTGTACCTAACCTACCTTCCTGTCTGTTGCTGACCGGTCGAGACCGGCGCGGTAATCCGGTGGTGGTATACGTAGTACCTGCCATACGTCAGGCATCTCGTGATTGGCGCTCACTTCACTTCACTTTCGATGCGAGAATTGATGCACCTCCAGGCAAGACTCCCAAAATAAAACGCAAATCCAAATCCAAGTCCAAATAAATAGAAGAAGAACACAACCATGCCGCATATAGACAGCAAAGGCCAGTGCCCATTCCATTCTATGTGGGGCTGCGGCTGGCAGTGGACGATTAAAGTAGTAGAAAATAGCGATCCCAAAACTCGCGAGACATCATCTTGCGAACAAGCGAGAACAGCAATCAGTCAGCTTCTCTACATGGGGATATCGGGTTCATACTATTGCGGCTCATTTCAGCACCTCGCATCCCACTAGAATGCAAAGCGCTGGTCCAAACAGTGGTTGAAGAAGTGGAGAAAAGAAAACAGAAAGGAATCCGGAATCCTCGAAGACGCTTCCCGTCCTCGAAGAGACCAAACTTGAGGTGTGCTGCTGGGCGCATGTGCGTGTGCGTGCGGGTGTGTGTGTGGTGGGAGAGAATATGCCTACTGTGTATGTAACAAAAGGGCGCACACCTCTATAATCTGTCGGGAATATAGGTCAGGAAAGTCATGTGAGGTTTTTGGTTCTTACACACCTACCCGCCTCACACTAATCCGTAATCCGTACCTACTGCGTACTGCGTACGTTCGCAGCTACACCTGAAACATGCGGGCGACCTGCAGCAAGCAGCAGCAGGTGCTGCCGCAAACGTAAACGTCAACGTCAACTCTAGCCAAAGTGGTTGGCTGGTCCGGTGGCTTGCGCTCCGAAATCCCCCAACCTCTCTGCCCTGCATTGCCGCAACTTTGGGCGCTTTTCCCTTTTCCCCCTCCTCTTGCGACGGAGATAATATGACCAACCTTGATATTATTACCTGGCAGCGTCGTTCATTTTCTTCTTTTGATCTTAACAAGGCGCAATTAACGAGTCAAAGTGTCGTCCGAGGGCGTCGCGCGGGCAGGCCAGGAGAGGCAGCCGTACGGTACGAGACGCGGGCAGCCAGCCATTTCCCCAGGGATTGGCAAAGCGGTTTGGTTCGGTTCGGGAGGCTTTGGGGTACCTTGCGGCGCTGGCCGACACGCCGACAGCGGGAACGGACACGAAAAACCGAGGAGTCTGGCCCGGACAGGGTGCTGAGGTGAGCCCAAGATGGCCGAACTGTGGATGCGGAGGTAAGCATGGGTAGGGCTATAGTTTCCATGGTACGGAACACGGCCAACTGATCGGGCAGCCACCAAGTTCATTGGCTGAGCCTCCCTTAACAGCAGACAGCTAAGGGCGTGTGCCGTGGATTGATTTCTGATTTTCTCGGCCGGCTTGGGCGGGCGGCGGCAGCAGGAGAATCAGTCATGTTGAATATCATGTCAACACAAGCGACGATTGAATGCTAACCAGGCTCAAGCTGAGTGGGTGGACGGTAAAACCGCCAGTTTTCCGTCTTGCATTGACTTCCAATCGCCCATAGCTGTAACTCAACCAGGTTGTCGACAGCGGTCGGGGTTTCTAACCCCTGGTCAAGACGGGAGCCACAAAATAAAACGGCATCTCCAAGTCTGCCATTGGGACCTGCACCAGCTCTGGAATGACCAGAGACGGCCTGGAGACCATAGCGTGGAGCAGAACATCAAACAAATTTCAAACAACGAAACTGAAGAGGATCCAAGCGGCACTGCAGGAGGCTACTGCATCATTTTTGCTTATAGGGCTGGTCATGATATATAAACAGAGGCTATAGCAAGACCGACGTTTGCAATGTGAGGTACACTTGCCCTCGCATCTGCAACCGTCGACAAAAGCAGCAATTATCTTGCCACCAGCGCACCGAAATTGGACACCGGTATGTAGGCAGCTTGCCAAAAACACACCAGCCATTCCCGTGTCCGCACACGCCGGGCCAACGACAGTCCACGCAAGGGAGCACGACGGAAAAGGGGGGGGAAAAGGGGGCGAGAATGGAAGGTTCGTGCAACTAGCCCGAGAAAACCGGATGGAACCGAACGGCGCACGTCTGAGGAGTCCGAGCAGACGATGGCGCCTGGGGATGGAAGCCGTCAAGACATGCAGCCCTCGGTCGAACGCTGTACCCATGGACAACACCAGACCGAGACCTGCTGTGAGGATGGGTGAGGATGGGTCCTGACTCCTGCCGTCGCCTCACCGATAGCGACAAGTGTCTGCCAGCAGCAGGAGGGCACTCCACATCTTGGCCCTATCAGGGGACCTTCGGTTCATGGCTGCGCTGGCGTGAGCGAGCACCTGGCGAGACGCGACGACACTGGGCCGCCAGGGACTTGCTGTGCCTGCGACGATGGAGTAGCAGTTTACCAGGGATTGGCGCCCGCACCCAGGCCAGCTGAACAGGTCAAGTGACACCGGTTGCTGCCCTTCTGGACCGCTGTGGAGCTGCTGGAGGTGGACCAACGGCCTAGGTTCTCGGTACCTTCCAAAGGGAATCGCCCGGCACCGAGGGCCCACATGGAAGCACCGCCGTTGATTCGGAGAGAAGGGGGGCAGGCTCTTGGACCAAGCGGCCCTCTTGCGAGGATCTATTCCCATGAAATGAAGACGGCGGTGTCGTTCGTTTGTCGAGCTGGAAGAGCCTCAAAAAGAATGTGGTACCAATGCAGGACCGCCACCGCAATTCATATACGGGAGGTATTTTTGGCTCGCGAAATGCAGAGCGTCCAGTGTGAGCGGGTGCCCAACAGCGGGATGCAAATTGGCACCCACCCGCGAGAGGGCAAGCGAAAGAGTTTGAATCCTTTTCAGCGCCGACGGGTCCAGCACCTCGCCCGCGACAAAATCGGCGACAGGCTTGGGGGGGGAGGGGAGAGAGGCAGGAGAGACGGGAGCGACGGGAGTCTGGTTCAGGGAAATTGCCGGCGCGACAGAGAGAGATAGCACAGGCTCTCGGCGGCCGACCGCAGCACATCTAACCAGCAGGTCGACGAGAAGGCCCCATCGAAGGGGTAAGCAAGGCATATGCCATCTATCTGGCGAAATGCCTAGGAGATTTCTCAGCACATGGATGTCATGGGAGAAAAACCCTTTATCTTGCAGACATCTGGCATACCGGGAGGTTGTCAGAACAAGAACCGGGGAGACCTGAACCGTGGTTCGGCCGACTCGTGATGGAGCAGCCCTGGAGCTGAGCCTTGGGTGGAGTGGTAAACCACAGGGAGAGATGGAGTGACACACACGCACACACACAGAGCTGGCGCAACGTGTTGGTGTGATGCGTGAGGCACCAAGCCGTGGCTACGGCGGCATGCGGAGCGGGAGGTATCCTTTGGCAGGCACCCACGGCGCGCAGCTGCTGATTTGAGCGCCCGTCAGACCGCCCGGGCACTGGAATCCGGGTTAGAGGGACCCCATCGTCCGGAGTCGATCTTCCCCCTGAATCTGAGAAGCGAACCATGGGCTAAGCATCGGCTGTCAAACACTGGTGGACAAGAGACCCAGAGGCCTCAGCCATGAGGGACGTGTACCCATTGTAAAGCGTGATAGATAGACGTAGACTATCGGGCTTGCTGGCCTCGAATTCCATCCCAACCCAAGACAAAGAATATATGCCGGCGACGGAAGGTCGATGATCCCGGGGTTGCATGTAAATCCAGACAAGGGGGTAGCCATGCCCGTGTTCGCTGTTCGGGGCTAGGGTTCTCCAGAAAATGGCAGCTGCTCCCGCGTCGCAAAGAGAAAGACCCTTGGATGCCATCCAGCAATTAAAATGGAGACACATCCAGCTGATGTCCCCGTTGTATTTCGCATGGGGAAGGCTTCTAGACGTCCCCCGATCACCAACCTGAAACCTCGGCGACAGAGGGAGTTCAATGCGTGCAGGATGCAAAAGTGGTGGCTGAGACGCCGCCACCGATTCATGGCTAGCGCCGGCTGCCCGACCGGTCTTCGCTCCGGCGTCCGAGATCGGGTTAGCTCTCCCGAGCCTGTCATCAGGCGATGGCCGCGTGATGCGGGCTTTGAGTTCGAAGTCCTGAATATTCCGTATTCCGTAGTCGCAATATCTTCCAAATCTCCAAGGCGCCGAGCCTGGAGCATGTGTGTCACAAGCACCGTGGTTTCATCCAGCCCGGAGTGGCGTCTCCGTGTGAATATGCCTCTCACGAGTATCCAACCACAACGTCCGCGAAAAGGGAAAACGTAGTGAGGGGGCATAAACCGGGGAAGCTCGATAGCACGGCACGGCTGAGACCAGCAAATGGGGGCCTGGGACGGTGCGGGTACCAGCTTCGAGCAGGCCTTAATGCGTATGTTATAGGAGCGAAGGATAAAGCCGTACATCGTCATTGGCCTCCTGACCCCGCCTTGACGGCTGCTTTTGGCGGAGGAGGCTGTCTCGCGCGTCCGTATTAAGAAACGAGATGCGGACTGATGTGTCCGACCAGATGTGCTCCAGAACAGAGCATGCCGATTGTAACTGGACAGAATGCCTGAAGGAAGAGCCCCAGAGGCAGAGAGATTGGAGCGGGAACAGTAGCGCCATCCATCACGAGCCCCCATTGAAACAAAAGCTGCTGCTGTGGCGGCACAGAGGTTAGCAGCGTTTGTAAACATGTGGCTTGTAATTAGCCCGAGGAACGCCCAGGCGCCTGGGCGCCCGCTTTGCCTCACGGGGTGCTTTGATCCCAAATCTGTAACGCGGGAGAGGTGGGGAGATTGGCGATGATGGGCTTGAATCTCATCTGATGTCGTCTCGAAGACGATGGAAGGCGGAGGCGCAATTTCCTGTGAGTAACACAGCAGCAGACAACAGCAGACAACACAGCGGGGCTGGGGCTGGGGGTAACATTTGTTCAGGTAGCCACAGGACCACCGCAATGGCGTGGCTGCTTTGCATTAACTTGTGTATTAAGACCTGGTTAGTTTCCCGTTCATGCCGGGGAAGATCCTGGTTTCACGCAGCGAGGCACGGAGATGTTGGGTCTGCGGGCTGCAAAGAGCACCGCCCAGGGCGCAACTGAATGGGATTGGACCTTCGAGACCGAGTGCATGCGCTGAGATGCTCACGTCGTCGTGACGCAACGCGAGGGTCGCTGGGCGACACTGTAATCGAAAGAGGGGAATGATTAACATGGGAAAGCGTGGCGACAGGGAATTATCCTAGACTTGCCATGCGCGGTCCCAGTTGCCGAGCCTGTGCGCAATGCATCGGAGGATATTGTGGAGAGAGGCATGCCACACAGTGGACAGTGGGCAGCATCGGCGTGTGGGACGGGCTGCAGAGTCGTTCGAGCGCCGTTCAGCGGTTGACCGGTTGCCAGGCCGCGCCTTGTGTCTCCTGCTCAACTTGGAAGCGGTGCGGTCTAGCCCAAGCGGCCGCGTACACGTGGAGGTTTTCTTGAGGGATGGCTCTGTCCATGGATTATGGATTCGTCCTGTTCCGGCCGTTGTGCGAAGTGCGAGGTGTGGCTCTCTCCCCCCCCCCCACAACAGGGGAAGATGTGGCACGGCTCCAAGAGGGGCATGTGCTACTGCAAGGTCGAAGCTGTTGTTGCTGAGTGATAGTGATTGATTGACGACCAAGAGCCAGCAGCCGCCAAC
>Ga0247780_1000758_pt1 | contig 26487 bp, 1 predicted proteins | sample UWRJL079202R5_FD_179927 | JGI IMG/M metagenome (GOLD analysis project Ga0247780, IMG submission 179927) | Plant litter microbial communities from Arlington Agricultural Research Station in Wisconsin, United States - UWRJ-L079-202R-5 | ecosystem: Environmental > Terrestrial > Plant litter >... | reverse complement strand
CGAAGCGAGGTTAGCTGACTGAATACGAGGTTGGCAGTGGAGTCTGGCGTTCTTAGCTGTGCAGATCCACGGATGCAGCCGCGGAGCGGCTGCGTGGATCCAGCCACACTGTTCTAACCACACTGGCTGGGTTAGGGTTGTAAAAACCTAACAAGTTTCTAACTAACTTACTTTAGTGACGGGCATTACTATACTATATAGCCTTTCTTACCACAGTTAAAGCACTAAACCTGTAATAGGTCCTTAAGCTGCTTTTATTACTGTTATCGTTAAGGTTTATTATAATTAAGTCAATTCTAACAGTTTACCATACTGATATCTATCAGTCCGGAGTAATAACCTGTTATAGTTAATTAGTTCCCCTTTTTTAGCTGAAAAGGGGCCCGTTCCTTCTAGAAGTTCTTTTTATAATAATGATTATAATACCGATTATTAGCCTTAATGGCCATCTTAACTAGCTCTTAAAGATAATCCGGTCAGTCTTCTTAGTAAAGGTCTCCAGTAACGTGTTCCTTTAAACCACTCCAGAACAGCATTACTAAGGCCTCTTAGCTAAGCTTAGTCTTTACTGCTTTTAATTTAAAGCGTGTGGAGAACTTAAGGATTAAGGACGTCTGCCTCAGGGCTATAAGGTGTTACTTAGCCCGCCTTAAGGCATCTAGCTCTTTAAACTTAGTTTAAAGTTAGTTAATAAAAACGTTAAAGTTATTAAAAAGAGCCTAAGTCTTAGGGGCCTCTTTACACACTCTATTTACAGAGAGGTTATTAATTATTTTTATATAGGGTTTATACTAGTAAACGGCTACTTTATTTAATAAGGCTTTGGTAAACCTAACCTTTCCTTCTTCTTTAAAGAACTACTTATTATAATAGGTGATATAACTCTAAAGCTAGGTTATTTAGGACTTTAGCTGTGTAAAGTCTCCTTTAAAGTGTGATGGTGGGGGGAGCTTTACTTATTTCTTTTATAAGCCTTTAAGGTTATTATTCTCCAGTTTAACAGCGTTAAGTTAAGCCTAGAGTTTTTTAATAAGACTAATGTGGCTTTTAATATCTTTAGGGAAGGCTTTATTAAGTTCCTTAACTAGTCCCTACTAGTTAAGGTTTAAGTTTTTAAGGTGTGTAGCTAACTTATTAATAGTAGGGAGTTAAGGCTAAGCTTATACCTCTTTAATCTCCTTACCTTTTCTAAAGGTTAATATATTAGTAGTGGGAGAGAGGTGGTATTTAGGAGTTTAATAAACAGCATTTAGAACTTAACGCTAGTATTATATTATAACCTGCACCTAATATAGGCCTTAAGAGGATTAACACAGGTTAAGACAGAACGTATAGCAGGATGTTAACAGGTAAGGGGCGTTCTGAAAATAGTTTATTAAGTTAACACTCCTAAACAGGAGTTTAATATCACTATAAGTTATTATTATTATTATAATACACAGAGGTAAGTCTGAACAGTAGGATATAAATGAATAATTAAATATTAATGTAAGGAACTAAAGTCCCTTACAGTAATTATAAGCATAATTATAACTATTTATATTAATTAACTAAAAGGTACTTTATACCTTACTTATAGTGTTATAAGTGCTTATTATACGAGCACTTTACACTACGTAAGCGTTCTGCTTATGAGGTTTCTCCTGCTCGTAATGTAAGCACTTAGCATACTGCGAGCAGCACCTTATTAGTTGTAGGGGCTTTGGGTCTTTGCACTCCTGGCCCAGTGTGCCTGGACGGTGTGCACCGTCCTCCGCACTGTTCCTTACGCGGGGGATTCGTCGGGCCGCCCCGGCCCAAGCGACGGCCTGCAGGGTCGTCACAACTTCCTCCTCCTCTTACACTCCCTCCTCCTCCTGGACTTCCTCTTCTGCTTCTACTTACTCCACCTTCCACTTCCTATACCTCCAGACTGTCTGTATATACTCCTTATATGCCCTTTTAAGGATATATCACCTTTAGATTACTTTTATTATAGTGGTTAAGATATTAAACTTAAGAGCTTCCCTAAGTATATTATCCTAGTTATTAAGTATTAAAGCTTTATCTTAAGCTGTGCCTGGGTTGTTAAGAGGGTTACCCCTGAAGATAACTGTAAGTGCCCTGACACTTTATTAACTAGTAAAAAGTTATTATAACGTATATCACATCTGGAAAAAGTAGATATTAGGGAGTGGGTGTTCCTTTAAATCTAAGGTGCTTAGCTTATAAATGTTACCATATATAACGTATTTAACACTTACTTTAATTAAGTCCTTTATTGTTCGTTTATAATCTGACAAATTAGTCTTTTTACTACTACCTTAACCGTTATTAGTAAGGCTAATCTTAGTATATTAGTCTATAAACTAGATAACTTAAAGATATATCCTATGATCTGGATCGGTTAAATATGTAATAGGGTAAAGTGCGAATTTATACTAATCTTAAAGTTAATAAGTGGTTAACTGTAACGGGAGAATGTTTCGTCCCTTATAGCCGATAATCTTAAGCTGCTAGATATCTTTAAAAGGCTAAAATATTTAAAGCATTCCTTAAAAAAGAACAGGGTTGTCTATAGACTTTATTACATAAATATTAATAATATATACTACGTTAACTGTCTTAACACCAGTTAAGGCACAGCAGTTCTAATACCATAGTGGCACTGCCCGTTAGGCTGTCTTATCCGCGTTATTACAGTCTGCTTCTTTACCTTTAGCTGATGTCCACTTACTTCCCTCTCCTTTAACTACCGCATCTAAGGTTTTAATTAGTTTGTTCACCTATATGCTAATAAGGAGGTAAGCCTGTGCGAAACAGCTTCTTAATAAAGACTTAAAGTATTTACTAAGTGGCTTTAGCGACGCCTTAATTATAGCCATATTTAAACCGTTAAGCTCCGATAACAGATTAAGGGCTATAACCTGTATCCCTAACAGAACCTTAACTCGGTTAAAGGACGTTATATTCTAACTATACTTATTACTCCTACTAGTCGCAGTTATAATTACATCTTAAATAAAGGTGGCGAACTGCTCCTTAAGCTTTTTAACTGTTATGGGGGAACGTGATACTGACAGCTACGGGCCATAATCGGGACTTATAAGCGGATAAGGCATCCAGCTAATTAGGCGATTAAAGAGAAACTTTACCTTGATTGGCTGAGGCTTGTACTCGGACGTCTTCCATTTCGGCGGCATTGTTGTAATGTAACGGAGAGAGGGTGGGTAGGAAGAAAAAAATCCTTAATAAGCAAACGACTTAACAGCCGCTAGTTTATAATAGTAATGTCATTTCTGATGCGGAGCTGCCCACATTTAGTCACGTAACCCTTTATCGATAAGGGGTAGGGCTAGTCATATAACAGGTGCATTTTCGCGCTTCAGCTAAATGGGTCGGTGTCATCTGGCCCAAAGCCTGTCCTTCATTGCGTAAAGTTGACCATTTTGTGGTATGGTGAGCCGAGGGTGAAGCGAGCCTGATTTCAGGCTAACCAACCTCAGATGCGGCTCTTTTCTTTTTAGCAACCGACTACCTCTATAGTCTCCCCCCATAACATTTTCTAGCCAAGTCTAGATTAGTCGCAGAGTCTAAGCCGAGGGTAAGGCGCAGCGAGCACCTCCATAAGCCGAGGTAAGCTTAGGGAAGCGATCTTTAGACCCAGCTATAGTTACCATAATCTAAAATGGGGTGTATGTAAGTGTGACGACCCTACAAGCCGTCACTTAGGCCGGGGCGGCCCGACAAATCCCCCGCAAAAGGAACAGTGCAGAGGGACAGTACATACTGTCCAGGCGCACTAGGCTAGGGGTGTAAAGACCCGAAGCCCTTATGACTAATGAGGTGCTGCTCACGGCATACTAAGTGCTCGTATCGCGAGCAGGAGAAACCTTATAAACAGAACGCTTATATAATGTAAAGTGCTTATATAATAAGCACTTACGACACTATAAGTAAGGTATAAAATACCTCCTAGTTAATTAATATAAATAGTTATAGTTATGCTTATAATTATTATAAAAGACTTTAGTTCCTTACGTTAATATTTAATTATTCATTTATATCTTACTGTTTAGACTTACCTTTATACATTATAGTAATAATAACCTATAATGACATTAAACCCCTTATTTAAAAGTGTTAGCTTAATAAGCCGTCTTTAAAACGCCTCTTACTTATTAACGTCCTATTATACATTCTGTCTTAACCTACACTAGTCCTTTTAAGGCTTATATTAAGTATAAATTATAATATAATATTAACGTCTTAGTTTTAAACGCTATTTATTAAATTCCCAGACATTACCTCTCTCTTATTAATATATTAACTTTTAGAAAAGGTAAGGAGATTAAAGAGGTATAAATTTAACCTTAACTCCCTATTATTAATAAATTAGCTATACACCTTAAAAACTTAAACTTTAACTAATAAAGACTAGTTAAGGAACTTAATAAAGCCTTCCCTAAAGATATTAAAAGCCGTATTAGTCTTATTAAAAAACTTTAAGCTTAACTTAACATTATTAAGCTAGAGAATAACGACCTTAAGGGCTTATAAAAGAAATAAGTGAAACTCCCCCTACCGTTACGCTTTAAGAAAGACTTTACATAACTGGAGTCTTAAATAACCCAGCTCTAAAGTTATATCACCTATTATAATAAGCAGTTCTTTAAAAAAGAAGGAAAGGTTAGGTTTACTAAAGCCTTACTAAATAAAATAACCACTTATTAATATAAACTTTATATAAAAATAATTAATAACCTCTCTGTAAACAGAGTATAAAAGGAGGCCCCTAAGATTTAGGCCCTTTTTAACGACTTTAACGTTTTTATTAACTAACTCCAGACTAAGTTTAAAGAACTAAACACCTTAAGGCAGGCTAAATAACGCCTTATAACCCTAAGGCAGACGTCCTTAATCCTTAAGTTCTTTACACGCTTTAAGTTAGAAGTAGTAAAAACTAAGCTTAATTAAAAGGCCTTAATAATACTGTTTTAAAGCGGTTTAAAGGAGCACGTCACCAGAGACCTTTATTAAGAAGATTAACCAAACCACCTTTAGGAGTTAATTAAGATAGTTATTAAGGTTAATAACCGGTATTATAATCACTATTATTAAAAGAACTATTAAAAGGAACAGACCCCTTACCAGCTAAGTAAGTTAAAAAAGGAGAATTAATTAATTATAACAGGTTACCACCCTAGATTAATAGATATTAATATAGTGAATCGTCAGAATTGACCTAACTGTAATAAACCTTAACGGCAATAACAGTAAAAGCAGCTTAGGGACCTGTCCCAGGTCTAATGCTTTAACTGTAATAAAAAAGGATATATAACCTAATAATACCCGTCATTAAAGTAAGTTAGTTAAAAGCCCGTTTTAAAAGGAGAGAAGCATATTAGGTTTAACTTAAGAGATATTTATATTAGGATAGTAAGTAACGAAGAAGACTGCACCTAGATAAATAAGTGTAACTTAAGAGATAAAGAAGAAGAAAAAGAACCTTAAGACGTAATGTACTTAATCCTTAAAGGTGTTTTAAAAAAGTCAGTTATAGAGGTGTAAGTTATAAAAGACCGACTTTAAGGTAGAAACTTAAAACCATTAAAAGTGTAGGTTACAGAAGACTAACTTTAAGAAGAGATATTCCGGTTAATTATTACAGGCCTTAAAAACCTCACCCTGTAAGCCTAGGAATTAAGGAAGTCTAGGAAAAACCTTAACTTAAAAATCACTAAGATAGTAAAGGGAGTTAAAGAATTAGCCCTCCAGGCCACCTAAACGGTAAAGTAAGCCTTAAAAGGTAAAAGAGAATAAGTTAAGAGAATTAAACTGGAGAAACAGAAGTTCTTTTTAATAATACCCTTTAAAACCCTTAAACATTTTAAACATATTAAGTGGATTAACACCCTTACCTCTTTAAAAGAAGGACAGTTTAGATAGTTACCTTATATTAAAGCTAGTGTACCTTAAATTAGTACCTTAAGGGTCCCTTAAGAAGGTATAAAGTAAGCACACTAATAAAGGGTCTAAAAGCTGAAGGAGAAACATTAAGAGCTAGTAGATAAAGTGGAGGATTTATAAATTAAAGGTTTTACTGTAACGTTTAAAAATAAAGTAGTGGAAATTAGGTTATAACTTTATAATAAAGTTCGTTTTACTAATTAACTTAAGTACTAACTTATTAAAGAAGGATACTTTATAGAAAAATAAGCTAGGTTATTATTACTTAAGTTTTAAAAAGAGGTTTAGGAGAAATAACGTATATAAAGGTAAGTGGAAGAAAAGAGAGAATAAGGCGCCACTTCCCCTATCCTGTACTTTATAACTGTAACACCTATAGTTAATATTAACTACCCTAATTACAGAGATATACTATGGATTAATTACATATATAATAACTACGCTCTTAACTAGCATTATAAGCTTAAAGCCCTTTATAACCACTTCCCTAATATATAAAGATAAGATTATGTTATTATAAAGGTAAAGTTAAAACTAGCTTATTACTAAATTACCTACTCCTTAATAAAAGAATTTAATAATAAATGGAAAGTTACCATAATTAATTAAGCTCCCGCTATATATTAGTAAAGAGGGGTACTTAATAATTACCTAATTGTAACGTGTTTATTACACCTTAATGGAAAAGCTAAAGAGTAGTAGAAGTGGGAAGACTATTAACAGATTTAAGAGTAGAAAGACATTATTATAATCTAAGCCTGTAAAGCGTATTATTAATTTATTAAGGACTTTAGGAACATTATACTATTTAAAGTTGACTGGACGTTAAGGTATGAAAACTTAAGAAAGGTTAATTACTAGGTTTATTAAAGTTACCTGTTCTTTTAAAAGGAATTAGGAAAAGGTTACAGGCCCTTTAAAAGGGCTGGAAACTAATAATTTATTAATTAGTAAAAACCCTAAGAAAAAGGAGAGGTACTTAAAGGTTAGGCTAGATAAGACCTTAAGGACAGATAGTTACTATAACTTAAATGTTAAAAAAGTATAAGCATTATTCTATTAATGTTAACTTAATAAACGGAAAAGGGAGGCTGTTTAAAGTAAAAGTAGTGATTAATAACGGGAGTGCTTTTAACTTAATACACCCTTTATTAGTTAACTAAAGGAAACTCTTTAATAAAGAGTATAAAAAGGTTATTCCCATTTAAAATAAAGAAGGAGGCCTATATTAGTATAATAACAGTAAAGTTACCTACTATTTACCACTTTTAATTAAAGTGGATAAGGATAAATAATAAGTAGACTTTAACGTTACATTAATTATAAAGTATAATATAATCTTAAATCTACCTTAGTTAGAAAAGTATAACTTTATAATTAATTAAAGGAGTGGTTACCTCACCTTTAATAAATTCCCCAGCTGTAATTACTATTTAAAAAAAGTTAAAAAGGTATTAAACCGTTTTAAAGATATATAAAACACTTAAAAGCACGTTAAACCCTTAAAATTAAACATAGTTTAAGTTAGGTTTATTAAGATAGTTAAAGGATTAAAAGGTTTACTATACTACTTAAATAACGATTTAAAAGGTGGAAAGAAGTTAAAAGCTAATCTATAGATAAGTGAAAAAGTTAACTTATTTAAGGTACCTGTAAAGTATAGGAAGTTCACCCTGTTTTAAAAAAAGATACTGTAATTACTAAATTATAAACTGTAAGATTATAAAATTAAGTTAAAGCCAGGAGTGAAGCTTTACAGCTTCCAGCCCTATTACCTAAACCCCTAACAGGTTAAAGCCTTAAGGGAGTATATTAATAAGAATTTAAAAAACGGGTTTATTATAAAGTCTTAATCCCTAATAGGGTATTTAATACTGTTTATCTTAAAAAAGGGAGACGGTAAGTTATACATAGTTATTAATTACTAAATTTTAAATAAGGATATAATTAAAAATCGCTACCTATTACCACTTATTACGGAAATGTAAGAACGGATTATTAAAGTAAACTAATTCTTTAACTTTAATTTCCCTATAAGATTTAACTATATTAAAGTAAAGGAAAAGGACGAATATAAAATGGCTTTTTAAACTTATAACAGGTATTATTAATACTGTGTTATATTAATAGGATTAATAAATACCTTTATAACTTTTTAAGGCTTTATTAACAGTGTTTTCTACCCCTTTTTTAACAAATTTATCTTTATATATTTAAACGATGTTTTAATTTATTCTGAAACTTTAAAAGAACACTGAAAACATATGTGACAGGTTTTAACAGCTTTTAAGAAAGCGAAGCTAACAGTAAACCTGGAAAAAAGCCATTTCCACATTTAAAAACTAAATTATTTAAGGTTTAAAGTAACCCCTGGAAAGTTTAAAATGTAATTAGAGAAGATAAAGGTAATTAGGGATTAGCCTACTTTAAAGAATTAAAAAGAATTATAAGCCTTTATCAGCTTTATAAACTTTTATTACTATTTTATCAGGTATTTTATAAAAATTGTAAGATTACTTTATAAACTTATAGGTGAAGGAAAGCCATTTAAGTAAACTGATAAATAACAGAAGGCGTTTAAGGACCTTAAACACACCTTCGTTATAACGTTAGTCTTAGCCCTCTTTAATTTCTTAAAACCTTTTTAAGTTAAAACAGACTCCTTAAAGTTTATAATTAGTAGAGAACTTAATTAAGTTTAAGATAATGGGAAACGCTACCTAATTACCTTCTTATTAAAAGGAATCTACAGCCTAGCCTTATAATATCTAATCCACGATAAGGAACTAATAGTAATTATTTAATGCTTTACTAAATAGGCATTATATTTAAGCGGTATAAAAGAACCAGTCTAAGTCTTTTTAAACTATAATAACCTTTAGTACTTCTTAACGAAGGAACTTAACCTACAGTAAGTATAATAGGCAGAGTTAATGGCCTTATTCCACTTCCAGATCTATTATATTAAAGGAAAAGATAATAAGTAAGCTAATACTTTTAACCAGAGACAAGACTATAAAGATACTAATCCAGTCCTAATCCCTATTATTATATTTAATAAAGTTAAGAACAGCACGTTAAAATATATATTATAAATATTAGATAACTAAACATTAAAACAAACTATTAATATTTATATAAACTTATAAATAAAGTATAATATCTATTAGTAATAACAGGACTTTTAAGTAAAAAAGTTAATAAAAGGAACTTATAAGTATAAATACCCTTTAAAAGACTTCTTAAGGCACATGTAAAACTATAGTAAAGAGTGCCTAAAGTATCTAAATTATAACGAAACTAGTGAACTAGTACAGTGATGCAACAGGGAAGAAACCACAAGGAGAACCACAACCACAGAACAGTGCTGTCGGCCTGAAAGGCCGACTCCCAGGCTACTGGTCCTCCAATCGGAGGGACACAAATGTAACTAACGTAGAAAAACAGATACGTACCTAGTATGGAACAAAACCTAGTATGTGACGGTACCTAGCATGAAACGGAGCCTAGCATAGAACAATAAAGGAAACGCGACTGTGGATCAGGTTATCTTCCTTCGATCGAAGGGCTAGAATGTCACTAGGCTTTTAATGGGAGGTCTTCGTGGTGAAAATCGTCGGAATGATGATTATTAAAAGAAGCGCAGTTTAAAGAACTGTGCGGCGCGGCCCCTTTTTAACAGTAGCACGTGCTAAAGAACGTATCGCTATATACATAAGCAGTTATAGTAATATTACATACAGAGCTTAAAAAGAACGACAGGGTCAGCCTAAACAAACACCCTAAGTTACACTTCCCCTTAAGACTAACCATCAGTCCTACCTACATAACAGTCTTAAACATAAACTAACCCTCTTAAGACTTCCAGTTATAAGAATAATGTAACAGTTTACAGTAACTAATCCTCCTTATTACTTACCTAGTCCTCTAATACTTCCTATCCTTCTTACAACCTATCTTATCCGTTAAAGTCTAATTAGTGCATAGGAGGTAAAAACAGCTTTAAGGTTTAAGGGAAATAAGGTCCTATTCGCTCCTTAGGCTTAGGAACCTCCTCCTGTTACTTAAGCTATCCAGTCTAACGGCTAAACTAGCGATAAGCACACTAAGGCCTAACTAAAGGTATATTAACGATAGCTTTAACAGGTTCTTTCGTAAACTTCTTCGTAAGCTTAAAAGTAAACTTAGTTTCCTTTTTAGTAAGTTTAAGCTTTAGAACCTTTACGCTTAACTTAACTATCTTAACCTTTAGGTTTACGATGGGTTAAGGGACTGAAGTGCCCTTAAAAATAACTCTTAAAGCCTACCGATCCTTACTAACAGATAGAGTATCTAAGTTTAAGACTTTCCAATTAAAGTACTTCTTTAAACTAAAGAGTTAGTACGCTATAACTGAATTTATAAGACTTTTCGAAACCTTATTAATTATTCCTTTAATATAAGTTACTTATTCAAGCTCGCTTAAGACTGCGAACTTAAAAGAGCTAACTCCTTTCCCTCTAGTTAAAAGAGCTGCATACTTTACTACATAATCGCCACAGTTATAGTAAGTAACAAACCCCTTATCCTTTAGACTTAACTTCTTTTTCTTATAAAGTGTAATATTTAAGGTTATCTAAAGAGCATTTAAGATAACTTCTACCTAACGTTAGGATATGCTTAAGGTGATATTCTTTTCGTTTAACCTTTTCTCTAATCGGAAAGAAAAGTATATTAGGGACGTAAAGGTATTAATCTGAAGGACGTTATAGCTAACTATTATTAACTCTTATAGGATTATTCTCACTACTTCTACAGTTATAAAGCCACACTTTAACCTATATACCTATTACAGCACCCACACTTACTTAATATTAATATTATTAAACGTTATAATTAGTAATAATAACGTTATAATTTAAGGTATTACTTTACTGTAAAGGTGCTAAAAAGTAACTTACTTTTACTACTTAAGAGTCTTCCCTTACTTAAGAGAATTAATACCGTAAAGAATCTTAAAGTAATTATTATACACAGCTATTACCTAATACTTATTATTTTCGTTTATAAGGAGGTATTAAAACCGTTAAGACGCTATCCACTCTTACTTTTTATAGTTGTAAATAAGGTTATAAAATCGAGTAAAGACGCTCCCAGAAGTAATTTAAACTTTATCTTCTAATCTTTAAAGAGTATAAGCGATAAGGGTACTTACCTTAAGGTCGTTTAACCAGATTTCACAACTAACTTTAATATAGGTATTGTAAAACCGTAAGGTATAAGTAAGCCACCTTTCTCTAAAGACTATCTTACTATAAACGTAAGTATTTCTAAGAAAGTGAATTTAATATATCTTATCCTTAACTTTAAGTCTGATCGGATTATAAAATATTAACTAGTTACAAACTGCTACTTCAGGGTAGTTAATAAGTTAATTCTAAAATAGCAAGATTTAATTCTCTAGAACAATTATAAGTATTAGTAACTACCTGTTAAGAAACTTAATACAGTACTAATAGTGTAATTAAAAGATTAAGGTAAAGAAGGAACAGGTCTGATTACTAACAGTAAACATAATTAAACCTTTAAACTTTAGGCTTTTAATAAGGTTATAATTAAGGAAAGAGGAGTAGACTTCTAGAAGGTTTAGGAAGTTTCTTAAAGGAGGGAAAAGCTCTAATTAAACATTAAGAGTAAGGATTCGCTCAGTAACACGCTACCTAATAGAAGTAGCAAGAGCTACAGTATACGCTTTAATAAGGGTTTGTAAAGCAGGTAAAGCTATTCTAAGTAATAAAAAGCACCGTTTTACCTTAAAAAGAATATAAATCTTGTGATAGTTTTATTCGATTGGAGGGAGGGAATAATAGGAAGGAGGTAAAGTGTATGTAATGTTAGATTGTGAGAGTGGTTAGAAGAGTGTGTGGTTTAATAGAAGTTTAAGGTTCGAGGTTAAAAGCAGTTAAGGGGGTTAAAATAACTTTTCGAACTAGCCTATTCTAACTAGCTAACTAAAGAGGTAAACGCTCTCTTTCCATCCGATTAAAGGAAGGAGCAAGTATTTACACTTAATAATAACTGTAAAAATAAAACTTAACTTACTTTTAGAACTTCCTCCTCTTTCTAATATTACTTTTCTTCTTATAACCTCTAACTTTTCTACCACTTACCATTATAATAATAGCTTTAAACTTTTTATCTCCGCTCTCCTTTATCTCCAATTAGAAGACGCCTAAACGTTTAATACTAATGTATAAGATATTAGAACGCAGTCTGACGTTAACACAGTTCACGCCCTTTAAACCCGTAAACCTCACTCTTATCCCAAAATTAAAAGGTGTAACAGCACCTTCCCAGTTTATTTAAGTTCTCGACTTTAAATCTTCACCTTAAGATATTAAGATAATCCCTAATAACATACCGCAGCAAATTCAGATAAGCTCTAACCACTTTTTTACCGTGTCGTTATACCTTAAAATCTTTAAGGTAAGAGGGGTTTTCTTAAATATATACATAGCTTAGCTAATTCCTAACAGTAAGGATAGAGTTAAAAAACTCTTTACTTACTTTAACCTTTATAAGGCTTAGCTTAAGCTCCTTAACGGAACTTATCTCCCTCCGCTTAATATAATATATGCTAAGGTATATAACGGTAGCCTGTTTAACTATTAGCTTCACTAAGTTACTAATTATCTTAAATATGTAAAAGGCTTATTCATTTAAGTATTTAGAAAGTTATAAGTGTCTCTCTTTACTCAATCGGATATATATAAGTTAACTAAGTCTTCTTAATAAGAACTTTAACTTTTACTCTAAGTGTGAGGAATCCTTTTACCGTTCGTTCCGTGAGATTAACGGTTAAAAGGTTTAGTTAATGTAGCCTTTTTTTAAATGTTTATCATACTTAGACATTAACGACAATTCTCGTATTAGGTAGTGTAGGAACTGCTAATTTAACAACTGTATTTACAGCTATAAAAACTGGAATCTTCCTTTAAAAGTAAAGTTATAAAGGGCAGCTTTACTACTAAGAAACTCTCTACTAAACTTTATAACTATGCTGTTAAAGGATAAGTTAAAGTTTAACTTAAGTAAGGTTTGGGAGTAACAGGAGGCTTTTAAAAAGGGGAAGAAGTAAAGGAAAAAGCGGAAGTAAGATCCTATATAGGAAGATAAAGGTAAAAGACATATATACTTTATAAAATAAAAATAAACTTATTACCTTTTTCCTTTACATTACTTTAAAGTATAGTGAAAGTGATAATATGTCGGGATATATACTTAAACTATTAAAGGAAAGAACTAAAATAAGAGAAGAAAAAAAAAAAGAAATTAAAGAGTTAAGCTTCCTTCAATTAAAATACTTATACTGTTTTAAAGGAACTATAAGTTATTAGGGCTATGTAGTAATACTTCCTCTTAAGTATTATTATAAGGTTTAAAGATAATATATAGACAGTTTTAAAATATAAAACTAATAGTGGGAAGGCGGGAGATACTTAGGAAAGGAAACCTACACTACTCCTCCAATCCTAGAAGTTAGGAGGCTTCTCTTATGGAATTTCAACTCTAAACTCGCTTAGCTTAAAGATTCAGATTTACTTCCCTTTATCGATTAGAAGTAAGATACTACTTTACTTAATAACTTCTTACTTATACTTAACTTCTTTATTCTATATAGTATCCTCTTCCTCTTAATTAAAGATAAGTTTACTATTTTTATTAAGTGTTAATGTTAAGATATCCTCTATATTTAAATCCTTTAAGTTATACTTATTAAGATTAAGGTCTTTAAAAGTAAGAATGGCCTTATTATTAAACTTTACGTAAATACTATCTACTTAAAAGAACTTTTTAACTTTCTTTAGCGGGTAAAAGGTCCTAAATTATACTCTGTTAAGCGTTTTAAAAACGTAAGTTAACTTAGGCTTAACCTTTTTAACTCTATAAGGGCTATATTACCAATACGTTAACTTTCAGTATATAAATATATCGATCTCCCACACACTGTCTTAAATTAAGATAAAGTCTCCTTCTCTAATTAGAGTAGACTGAGGTTAAAACTTATATGTAAACTTCTTCTTTCGGTAATTAACCTACTTTTACCTTATAACTGTAACTTAATCTGCTATAATACTTATATTATACTAAGCTTTACTAAGATATCTTACTTTAATAGCTATTAATGTAGCTTTAACTTTAAAATTAAGTTACCTTTCGTCTAATTAGATAAAGATAATTAAATCCCACTTAATAAGACGTTAAGAAGGGTAATTAACCTTAACTTTAAATACCAAGTTAAAACTTTTTACCAGGTAAAAAGAAGTTATCTTATAACTCTCTCTAAGACTTATCCTATCAGTATAAAAGACGTAAGGAAGCTACTTTTTAAATCTGATAACGTTTCTATTAGTAAGCTTAGTTAATACTAAAGTAATCTAGTAATAGCCTCCTTCATTTAGTCTATTAATTTTCAAATTATACGGGGATATAATAATGCGTTTAATACGGAGTTTCTTAAGGTATTCCTTCAAGAACCCTTTAAACTCAGAGCTACTATCTACTAGGACTTCTAACAGCCATCCCCACTATAGAATAATGTAATCTATTACAAAGGTTTTCACTACTTTTAAACTTTTAATATAAAAGACTTTTACTTCTAAATACTTAAAGAGATCATCTTATCCTTCGATTACCTATATCTTCTTACCTTTAAGCCCAGATGTAAAAACTTAGAGGTTAAAAGTCTACTTTACAAACAGCTATAAGGATAATATATTATACTCTAGTCTTTCTTTATAACGCTTACTATTATAACGCTAACAGTTAAGATAGCTTTTAATCTAATTCTTAACTATAATATATATTCCCTTCTAGTAATAATACTTAATAATCCAATTATAAGTAGCCTTACGTCCTTAATAGCTAGAGAGCTTATAAAGACGTAATTAGATCTGTCTTTACAGCTTTAAACAGTTTATAATTCTCCGCGGGAGGATACTTGTACCTTTAAGTAACTATATCTAAAGGATCTTATACTTAACGATGTACTTATAATACCTAGCTTTCTATTTCCAAATTGCTAAACGTGACTTTTTTATAACCTTAGGTGGAATAGTAAAGCTGGTTAAGTAAGCTGTAATGTTATAGGACTCCTTTTTCTATATGCTATTAAGTAACGGTCCAGTTCAAAGGTTTACATTAACGGTTTTCTAAGTAAAGATCTAGGTATCGACAAAGTTATTAATATCCTCTTTAAGCTCAAGCACCATCAGATTAAAGGTATTAATAAGCTTTCGTAATAACCTATTAATTACAGTGTTCTTAAAACTAAGTATATATTTAACGTTAAAGTTAAAGTTCTAGATCTAAGTAATCCATCTTATAAGAAAGGCGCTAAATATATCGCTAATAGTTCTATTTAACTAATAAACTAAAATAAGAGTATTAATTTTAATAATAAACTTAACTTTATAAAAGTAGTAATAGGTTTACTTCAGTATATTTAATAGTCTTTTAAGTTCTCACTTAGTAGTATTGTAACGTTTCTCAGTATTAAACTATATTCTACTCTTAAAGCAGTAAAAGTGCTGTTTCTCGTCTAGCTTAACTTACTTAATAACTCCTCCCTATCCTTTAAGGTTAGCATTAATAACTATAAAGATAAGGCTATATCAAGGGTTATTGTAAGTTATTACTGCTAGGATTAAAGTAATAGTAACTTTCCTTTACAGGAACTTTATCGTTATCTGCTCTCTTTTAATCTATTCCTACTGTATATCTTTTTTTATCAGCGTGTATAGCGGTACTGTAACTTATCCAAATAACTTAATCTAAACTTAATAAAATTTAGTTATTCCTATAAATAACTAAACTTCCTTAACGTTTAAACAGGTTCTTTATTTATTTACTTTAATAACCTTTATCTGATTAAGGGAACGTCTGTCTAGTAAACACAGGTAGCTTAACAGAACAGCTTTTACCTAAACTTACTGTAACTTAACTAAGGCGACAGTTACTCCCACCAGTTTACAGTTAATAAGTATAACGTTTAAGTTCATTAAGTACTTAACTACGTAACGTTATAAATTAAGCTTAAGCTTTTCTTTACTATAATTATACTGTAGCCCTTTAATATAAATATTATTAAAAAACGGCTAATACTTATATAGGATAAAGTTATAAAGTATTTAAATTACAGCTTGTATAAACTAAGCTACTAAGTTTATTACTCCTTAAGGAAGAGTACATATCTTAAAAAGTCCAATTAGAGTAAAGAAAGTCATTATATCTCTATTTATAATGTTTAACTTAACGTGGTTATAACTAAAGAAAAGATCTAAAAGTAAAATAAGCTTACAGCCTTTAAACTCCTTACTAAACTTTTCTACACCTAATAGGCTAAAAGTATTACAAACTGTAACTCTATTTATCTTTTAAACATTATTAATTAAATAAAGACTGCTATCCTTTTTCTAAACTACAAACTAGTTATTACGGTACGCTGTATAAAACTCCTTTAAAACTCCTCACTACACCTTATCTTTAAGGACTTAAATAACTTTAGGGATAAAAGGCTTCAGGATAGGAATATAGCCAAACTGTTAAGTTTTATAAAAGATAATCTTAATCTTTTACAGAGATATAATCTCTAAGCTAATCTAACCACTTTCTATAAAGTCTTACAAAAGAGCTGTTTCTCTATTATAAAGGATATAAATAAATAGTTTAACTTCTTTCAGGGTTAAGTCTTTCGTAACTTTACTAAGGATATTTTATAACCTCTCCTCTGTTAACCTTATCCCTCGTTTAATCAAAGAGAACTTTAATAGGTAATACTTATTAAACTTACTACCGTACTACATATACTTTTCTATTTTAACTATTCGTTTACGCTTCTAATCTAAATCTCCTTCGGGAACAGAGCTATTAAACAGAGCAGTATCGACTGGTTTAACCTTCTTATCAGCTCGCTTATACATAATAAAGCTTTTAGCTGAAATAAGTAGTTCCTCTATATCTAATTAGTAAGGTTCTTTCTTCTTATAACACTTACGTATCCTTAAAACCTCCTATAACTAACAAACTTCTTCCTCTAAAGTTATCTTCTTCTAATTAAAGGTAAAATTATCTAATAATTAAAGGGAAAAAGCTCTACATTATAAGTTATTAACTAACAGTAAGGTAAAACGCTTAAAAATGTTATTAAAGATAGCTTTACTACTTTCATTATTTAAAAATCTAATAAGTTCTTCACTTTTCTCTAAACCCACTTACTTAAGGATATACTTCCGTATTACAGGGTGTGTTAATTCCTTTAATATATAAGTATATTTACTAAACGCGCTATTTTTTAATTTAATTAAAACTACTAATTACTAATATTATAATACAAGCATCACCAAACAAAACCTTAACGGCCACAATACGCCTAAGTTCCTTAAAATCTCCAGAATATACCTAATTTAACCAAGTATTGTTAAAGAAGGGGACCTTAAGAAGTAAATCGTAATTTATAACCTTATGTTTAAAGACAAAGAAGTGAACTAGACACAGCTTTCTATAAAGAAACAGCAGTATCTTCGTCTCTTTAATAAAAGGAATAGGATCTGTATTATTAAGCTCTTATAACCGTATAGTTATATTAAAAATAGGGATGTTAAGTGCCCTTACAAGTATATACACGATTATATTACACTCTAACCCAGAGTTTAGGAAAGTTAACACCTTCTTCGACTTAAGAGACTTAATATTAAAGTAGAGACTAGGGAGTAAATGTAACTTTATAAACTTCCCCTTAACGTTTACTATTCCAATTAAAGCAGTCTGTTACGTAAAAGTCTTTACAATATCTCTACTAAGGTCTTAAAGAGTATTAACAGTAACCTTCCTTTTCTTAAAATCTCTTTACAGCCCGTCATAGTGTAGGTATAACTTACTATTACTATTAATACCTATCACAACTGTAACTATATTCTCCTTAAGCTTCTTTCAATTAGAGAGCTTCAGATAGCTCACTTTAACTGAGAGTTTACCTAGGACATCGTCGTCTAGTTTTGCAAATCCTAAGTACATAAAAATTAACCAGTTTCTATCATTTTCAAGGTAAGACGTAAGCGTAACTTTTAAAAGCAGCGAAAGTTCTAACAGTCTTAAAAGCGATTCCTTTATCTTACCACTTAATAATCGATTAAGCTACTTATTAATAACCTTATCCAGGGGTTACCTATAAGCTGAACTTTACAAGGGAATAATCCGTATCGGTACCCTTTATTCCTTAATCCTTAAGGAAATTATTAACATTTCTTTAGCTTTTTCACTTATCTCTTATATATCTAAAGCTAATTTCTTACAATCAGAGGTAAGTGCGACCTTAAGATTCGATCTAATCTTTAATAACTGTATACTTTATAATATAAAAGGAGTAGCGTTAATTATTCTTTCCTCCTAACTTTCACTATCCTTAACTTCCTTAACTTTCCTTCTTTTAGTAAAGGTAATTAAAGTATACTGCACATTTAGGTCTATATCTGATCTTAAATCGTTATTAGGTTCAGCATTAAAGTTAAGAAACTTTAAGGCTTAAATATAAACTTAAGCACTTTACTAGTACTCTACCACTATCTTAACCTTATATAGCTTAAGATAGTTAATAACCAGTCTCCCGTTAGGATTAAAGAGGCGGTTAACACCTATCTAGGTAACGTTAGGCCTTAATTCTCCTTCGATTAAAGGACTGGGGACATCCTTATAGTTAGGCTCCAGCCTGTTTGTCATTCTAACTAAGTTCCACTGGATTTAGAATCCCAGCTCTATATCTTTAAGTTACCTGTACCATTCCTTAAACCTAATATAGTAAGGTTTTTAAGGTTGTAATACTAGTGCTGTAATAATATAGGGTCTAAGAATTAATCTCTCCTTTATCTTTATAACCTCCTCTTTTAGAAGTCTATTATCTTAATTAAGTCTCCCTTACTTACCAGTAACTAGGCCTAGGTATAGATTACTATAAGTGTAGTGGACTAATCCTAACTGTAATAAGTAGTTTATAGTATAGTAAGTAGTTATAACGTAACTAAGTTATAAATACTAATAATATATAGGAGTTATAAACCCTTAGCTGTAAGCTAAGGATAGGTAGGTATCTCTTTACTTTCTTAATCGCTAAGTAAAGGTCATAACTAGTTCCTCACTTTCAGCGAACTGTACCGCCTTCTGTTAGTGTTAAGTATGGATTAGTCTAACTTAAAGGATATTAAGCTGCTGAAGGACATTAATGTTAGAATGTAACAGGTTTAGCTTTAATTACTTAAGGCTCCTAGTTAAAGTATCTACTTTCCTTTCCATTATTAGGGTTACAGGGTAAGGTTCTTTAGTTTTAATCGAAGGGGGAGGACTTTCGGTTTTAACCTTTAGGGTAAGAAGGAAGTCCTTTACGTTATCCTTAGCAGGGATAAAAGGGGTTTTTAAGGAAGTGGTCACCTTAACTGCTTCTTTTAAGGGATTAAGAAACTGTAGGTAAGTAAACTCCCTATTTACTAAATAGCTATTAGATATAAAGCTAATAAGTTACTCCTTAAACTTATTATAAGTAATAGTCTTAATATCCTTATTAGATATATCTTTACGTTAGTAAATAATGCTTTTAATAAGGGGATTAAGTGTATTATAGAAGTATCGAGTAACATTTTACTTAACCTTCTTATACTTATCCGTATTTAACTAAGCTAAAAGTCGACTATATTCTTAAATAGCTGCGATAAGGCTTAAGGCCTTCCGATCGATAAGGCGGTTATAGAAACGGTAAAGGGCTTTAACTAGCCTCTCCTTTTAGTAAAGGTTTTAGTACTTTTAATACTTCTTTATCTAAGTCTTCAGTCTATCTTACAAGTATGATTTTATATTTTCCTTTTTATTATAGATCTTTATTTTCACGTCTTTCTTATATTATCTTATCTACTTAAGGAAGTGTACCTTATCTGTAAGGTTAGTATAGTTTTCGTAATGCTTATTAAATGTTTTTAAGTAATTAGTAATATATTTTCTATCGAAGAGCTTATTAAGCCTTATATCTTAAGGAGTTAGGAACTGCTATTACAGTAGTATAGTGTTTCGATCGATAGGAGACTGCTTTAAAGAGACTGTGTTATTAGACAGAGTTATTAGGGTTGTTAAGATTAACGTTTCCTTAATAAGGGTTTTTAACGTCTTAATAAGAAGTGTTGATAAAGCTTATTAATATATTTAACGACTATAAGGGCTTCTTTTTTATAACCTAATTATAACATTAGTTCGATCGGAGGAAGATTAGTATTCTAAGTCTAGCAGTGCCATCCCTTCGTTATAAAGGTGCCTTACCGCTAGTCTAATTATTTAAGTAACGTATTATTTTCTAATTTACCTGCTAAAGAGGACTCCCATTCTAAGGTAAACCGCTAAAATTACTACTGTAACGTTTTTAACTGATTTTAAAATCGTGAAGCTAATAGTGTTCTTACTTTTAAACTAGGTAGCTGACGTTAAGTTAGATTTGGGCTGCAGTTAAGTACCGGCTGTTAGGTTCCCTAATCTCCAGTCTTACTTTCTCAGATCCGTTTGATTAGAGGAACGACGCTATTAGAGGACTCTGATAGCGAAGAACAGGACGTATTTCAGCATTAGTAACATATAGTTATTTTTAGTGTTTAGCTATAGTCTTATAATTTCGCTAAGTTCTTAGCTTAACGGAATCTTCCTAAACGTTAAGAACGCACTCCACCTACTTCTGAAAGATTATAGTGGTTTGATTAAAAGGAGTAGTGATGAAGTACGCCTTTATGGCGAGTAAGTGCTAGGGATTTAAACATTTTATTATTATTGTTATTAGTAGTAGTTATATAGGGCTAAACCTGTAACGCTGTAATTTTAATAAGATATTAGGTATCGCTTAATGCTAATGTTTACTTTAATTAATAATATTTTTATTATGTTTAGGAAGCTTTCAAACCAGTTTAACCTGGCTGCTAAGCAGCTCCCCGACGGAGCCCTTATTTAAACTAGTATAGTGATGTAATAGGAAAGAAACCACAAGGAGAACCATAACTACAGAATGGTGCTGTCGGCCTAAAAGGCTGACTCCCAAGCCACTGGTCCTCCGATTAGAGGGACATAAATGCAACTGACGTAGAAAAACAGATACATACTTAATATAGAATAAAACCTAGTATGTAACAGTGCCTAGCATGAAACGGAGCTTAACATAAAATAATAAAGGAAACGTAACCGTGGATCAGGTCATCTTCCTTCGATCGAAGGGCCAGAATGTCACTGGGCTTTTAATAGGAGGTCTTCGTGGTGAAAATCGTCGGAATGATAATTGTTAAAAGAAGCGCGGTTTAAAGAACCGCGCGGCGCGGCCCCTTTTTGACGGTGGTACGCGCTAGAGAACGTATCGCTATGTATATAAGCGGCTACAGTAATATTACATACAGAGCCTAAAAAGAACGACAGGGTCGGCCTGAACAAACGCCCTGAGTCACTAGTTATCAGTTAAGATAGCTATTAAAAGGTGTAAACAGCATACTTAAACTAAGAGTAAAGCTTTAGTATTAAGAGAAACTGTACGTTTATAACTTAGATAAACGAAAGGAGTACGTTTAGCAGGTCTATAAGTCTTAACTTAAAGGATATATAGGCTGGGTAAAGACTCTTATATAGGCTTAATAAGTGTACACCTTCCCAGGAATAAAGAAACTGGTTAAAGAAGTAGTTAATAACTATAACATCTGCTACTAAAAGTAAAATCGGCACTATAAGCCTTATAAACTTCTTAAACCACTCCCTATACCACAGGCGCTATAGAGTTCTGTCTTACTTAACTTTATCACTGGGATTTTAAAGTTTAAGGACCCTGTTATAAGAGTTACTTATAATTAAATCCTTATAATAGTTAACAGATTAATAAAATAGGCTTACTTTTTACTAACCTTAAAGGATATAACAGTAGAGTAACTTACTTATATCTTTAAGAAAAAGGTAATTTTATAACACCTTTAACTAGATAATATTATCACAGACTAAGATAAACTAATTATATTAAAGTTCTAATAAAGATTAATATAAAGGATAAGGGTAAAAAGTAAGCTTTTAATAGCTTTCCACTTATAAACGGATAGTTAAATAAATTAAGTTAACCAGATATTTATAACGTATCTTTAAGTATATGTTAACTTTAAATAAGATAATTAGCTTAAGCTGTTACTAACAGCACAGATAACTTATAATATAATATTAATTAAGTTAACAGGTATATCACTATTCTTTACTAATTATAGTAAGGAGCCTAAGCTCCATTAAGGCCTACCTACTAACACCCCTTAAGCTGTAGTTTATACAGACTAGATGTAAGAATTACATAACTACTTATAAGCCGAACTTAAATTTACACGCGAATAAATAAAGAAGTTTATTAATAAACATTAAATAAAGTAACTAGTGTTTAAAAAAGGACTTTATTACAATGGTAAACGAGTTAAAGGACCGACTCTTTAGGAAGGGGACCACATTTACCTTTTTTTATAAAACCTGTATTTGAAACGGCCTAGTAAGAAGCTTGACTTTAAAAGGTACGGACCGTTCCAGATTAAGAAAAAGGTCGCCACCTCTAACTATAAACTAGACCTACCCGCCAGCATAAAGAGCAAGACCACTGTAGGACTTAGAGCCTGAGAAGTGGCAGGAAACTCCTTAATAGGTACGGAAGGACATTTGTCAGAACCTTTAGCCAGGGTTATAAGGACCTTAGACCTAATAAGGAGGTAGGGCCTCTAAAGCTCCTGACGAGCTTTATATGAAAATAAGTGCTGTTAGGGAAAGAAGTTAATAAAAGAAAAATAAGTAAAAAATCGCTAAAACTTTTATAGGAAGTCGGACCTATAACCTCTCATTAAAGAAGGCAGTTATAAACTAAGTTATAAAGTGACCGCTTATTACAGAGACCTCGCTAGAAAGTTCCCCTAGTTAAAAGACTCTATGTTGTTAGGAGGGGTGTCCAGCTTAACCTCCTTACTTTCCTAGAACTTTAACAGCTCTGCTTTATAACTAAACGTTTTCATAACCCGGTCCTTAAGACGGGACTGTTACTTATAAAGGCACACTAGGTACACTAACGCCTTTTAAAGCTTAATAATGGCCTTATGGAGCTATTAAGTAGTAGATTTAACTTACAAGTTAAAGTTCTGCTTTTAATAAAAAGAGCCTTTAACTTTACTTTATTAATATTAAAAGCGTTACATTAGGAAGGCCGATACCTCTTTAGGCAGTAATTATAACTGTTAAACCGGTTTGAAACCTGGCAGATAAGTAGAGGGTTAACAGATTTGTAAAAAGAATAAGGGGACATTTCGCTACTAAACGTATATATATAGGCTGTAAGGTTTAAACGGCGGTTATTACTTTTACCCTGTTCCCGTTTTAAAACCCAGGAGCTGGACACTTGTTACATGGTAAAGTGGTAAAAGGAGAAACTTACCTTTTAGGTTCTTTATGGGAAAAGAACGTTAAAGAGGGGGAATTGTGTGATGACCTTATAGGCCGTCACTTAGGCCGGGGCAGCTTAATAAATCCCTTGTAAAAAGAACAGTGTAAAGGGACAGTATATATTATTTAAGTGTACTGGGTTAGGGGTGTAAAGACTTAAAGCCCTTACGACTAATAAGGTGCTACTTACGGTATATTAAGTGCTTACATTATAAGTAAGAGAAACCTTATAAGCAGAACGCTTACGTAGTGTAAAGTGCTTACATAATAAGTATTTACGACACTATAAGTAAGGTACGAAGTACCTCCCAGTTAGTTAGTATAGATAATTATAGTTATACTTATAACCACTATAAGGGACTTTAATTCCTTATATTAATATTTAATTATTTATTTATATCTTACTATTTAGACTTACCTCTGTGTATTATAGTGACAGCAACCTACAGTGACATTAAACCCCCTGTCTAAGAGTGTTAGCTTAACAAGCCGTCTTTAGAACGCCCCTTACCTGTTAGCGTCTTACTATACGTTCTGTCTTAACCTACGCCAGTCCTCTTAAGGCCTGTGTTGGGTGCAGGTCGTAATAGTAAGTTACGGGCCTAATTTTGGGGCATCAGTGTGACGACCCTACAGGCCGTCACTTGGGCCGGAGCGGCCCGACGAATCCCCTGCACAAGGAACAGTGCAGGAAGGTAGTACGCACGGTACTGCGCACTGGGCTAGGGGTGTAAAGACCCGAAGCCCCTACGACCAACTAGCAGTTACTCAGTCTTGGCAAAGGTGCTCACCTACTAAGCATCTGTGAGACCTCTGAGCAAGAGGTGCTTAGTAGTAGGTTGCTCAGTTCCTTACTAAGTAACAGACCACTGAGCAAGGTACAAGGTACCTCTGGCTGGTTGGTATAGATAGTTATGGTTGTGCCCATAACTACCGTGAGGGACTCCGGTTCCTTACACTAGTATTCAATTGTTCATTTATATCCTACTGTTCAGACTCACCTCTATACATTATAGTGACAGCGACCTACAGTGACATTGAACCCCCCGTCTAGGAGTGCTAGCTTAACAAGCCATCTTCAGAACGCCCCTTACTTGTTGGCGTCCTGCCATACGTTCTGTCTTAACCCGCGCCAGTCCTCTCGAGGCCTGTGTCGGGTGCAGGTCGTAATACTGCCTCCAATGCGGCGTGCCCAAATTTGGGACCGCTGTTAGAAACTGCTAAGGGGTGACATTAAGCGCGAATTCTGGGCCACGGTCCCGAATTTTGGCCCAGAATATGCCAGTACATGCTCTGGGATGGTACATAGTAACCCAGCTTAAATTGTGAGATGGTACATGATATCTCAGCTCGAAATTTGGGATGGTACATAATATACTAGCACCGATGGGATGTCCCACAGCACACTAGTACATGATGGGACGTCTCAGAATATTCTAGTACAGGTACATGCCCTGGGATACTACAAAATATCCTGGCTCGGAATGGAATTCAAACTTCTTATCTCGAAAATTGGAAATAAGCAACGCTGTTCTATCTGAAGTTATATAGCCGATTCCCCGTGCTTGAATACTGTAAAACCCTCTCGACAAGTCTGCTCTACCTTGTAGCTTGATAAGATGTGAGTCATCTTTCAACTTCAAAACGCTTGTGTAGTTCTCTTTCTAGGGATGCATCTGGCCACCGCACAATGGGTCCACATGTCCAAAGCTTTTACGCCTTATCCCAGCTGTTATACATCTTAAGAACTGCCAACGTCGTAACTAATTTAAGCTTATCACAGCCGCAGCCTAAGGGGAGGAGTCTAAAATGCCTTACGAGGGCTACAAGGTGGCATGTTAAATCAACTTCTGCACGCTCGGTAAATCAGCAGCCCCTATCCCTGAACCCCGTATTGTACCCCTGGTAACCCCTCACAGGGGACGATTCTGACAGCAACCGCAATCGTTACACGGCTGCCTAAGTCCGATCTTTGCATTGACCACCTGTCTTTTTTCGCAACACGACTGACCTTCTTCCAACTTCAGTTGACATCAACCTCCTCTGCGCAAACACCATCTGTGCCTACCTACCCAACGACCCAAAATAGATCCCAAAACGCCACAAGAGCAACCCGGCGACACCCGGCCTATCGCGGCGGAAGCAAGGCCCCTCCTGCCAAAAGCCGTCCTCAATACCACGTCAACCTGGCCATCTATACCGCGTTAGGTAATCATTGGACATTAGGCCACCGCAGTCGGCAGATTGCTCGTTCCTACGTTAGGCTTTGCCATCTTCATATCAAATAAGTTCCATAGTCCAGTGTTATATCATCTTCTCTGGGAGATTAGAGACTCAGTGTTTAGGGACGTTTTAGCCGTGCTTTTATCGTTCCCCATACCAGCTCGACAAAAACAATTGACTGTGTTCCCTACTATCAGGGGTTCATTTTAACTTCATAGGCGACAGCTAGCCTGGTGTGCGTCCGTCAGATTAGGGTGTTGATGCCGCTACTCGTAACTGTAATAATGTATGCTGGTTTAATACTGTCACTAGTCATCACATCTGCGCAAGGCGGAGGTGCCCTCATTCGATACGCGCCATGTTACTCGTGGAGATCTGTAGGCCCGGGCAGTGAAGCTTTATATCCTTCTATTAGGTATATCTTGCTTCGGTCTTTATTCTTAGGTATGTGGTGTTTCTTTGTTCTGAGTCAACTCCGCTGATATGTTTTTAGGCTTCTCCAGATAGCGTTATTTGTGTTCAATTGCTCCGGGCCTTTCCAGGGTGTATCGTAGCGTGGAAGTTTGAGAAGCTAGAGGTTCCCCACGGGAGAGCTGACTGTTAAGTTTACAGTTAAGTTTCTCAGATAGGATGCCGCCGCCTGTTCCTGCCCAGATCGTGCCGTCAGCAGCTGATTAGGTGTGACACATGATTGGGAAATACTTGTGTGCGGGCGGGCGAATGACGGATATTGAAAAGTTTCTCAAAAGATAAGTTGAACCGCCCTGGTAGCCCCCCCCCCCCCCCCCCCCCCCCCCCCACACGCCCATGTTCCTCTTT
>Ga0247780_1000757_pt1 | contig 26499 bp, 33 predicted proteins | sample UWRJL079202R5_FD_179927 | JGI IMG/M metagenome (GOLD analysis project Ga0247780, IMG submission 179927) | Plant litter microbial communities from Arlington Agricultural Research Station in Wisconsin, United States - UWRJ-L079-202R-5 | ecosystem: Environmental > Terrestrial > Plant litter >... | reverse complement strand
GTTGGGGGAGTCGGCGAGAAATTTCATGAAGGTGGACTTTCCGGATCCAGGCTTGCCTGAAACCCAGAAAGTGCCGCTCCCTTCACGAAGCCACGTCATAAGGCGGGCGTCGATGTGCTCTGGCTTTTCGCTGTCATCTTGGAGGTCTTGGAAGGCCCACTGGAACGTGTTTTAGTGGGCGACTGGGATCGATTCGTATCCGACAGGGCGTTCGTCGTAGTTTAGACCCGACAGTATCTTGGCTTGCTTGCTGAGTGTCCGACCGCAGTCCAAAAGGCCACGAACATCCCCCAGGGTCTGGAACACACCCGCTAAGGCTCGGTCGACGCATTCCACAATAGAGATGCTTCCTCCTTGCTGAGGCCTCAATTTTGTGATTTCATCAGATAGCTGTCGAACATTGCTAGAGATGGTGCGCAATTCCTCTGATACTCACGAATCAGAAGACTGGAACGAAAACATGAGACCACGAACTCCGGCACCAAGAGTGCCGATGCTTTCACTATTGATAGATTAGTGATTCCCGAATGAAGCACGACATACCTGAAAATAGCACAGAATAGGGCGATAATGGATGTTTGGTACTCGTTGATGCGCTGCCTCAGGTCCATCATCTCGGTAGACTTCAAGGCCTCGAGAAAGGCCACCTGGAAGCTTTTCCACCATCCGGGGCCCGACCGGGTCTACATTCAGTCTTCTTAAGAGGATGAGGAGACGATCGCAGTCAGCGTCATATTTTGACGCGAGACTTTGGAGTTGTGCTGCATGGACCGACGATGTTGATGAAGTGGAACCTGAAGCAGGCTGCAGACCACCTTGGGCTATGCTTGGACCCTGTTCGAGCTTCAATCTCGATCCAAACCCTGAAAGCGTTCCAAATAGCGCCTCGAGGCTATCGGTTTAGTCCGAAGCTCCGCTAGTGGATCCGTGGAGCTTACGCGCGCCGTTGAGGATGGATCCTGCGAATTGAACGAACGCGACAATGTTCCCCGCAACACCAAGCGCCACCAACGGGTTCATGCTTCGAGAATCGTGTTTACAGGCTCTCAGGGGTTATTGACGTTGATGGCTATATTGCAGTAGGATGGTAACCTATTGTCGGAAGATGCAAAAGGGAAACCTCGAGAACGATCTTGGAAGCGCCGTTGTTCGTCATCGCTGGCAGAGCCTGATGCCCAATCCGTGATGTCAACTTATCATCACGTGGAGCGCCAAGCAAGATACGCACACACCAAAGTGTGCCTCAGCCGGCAGGCAATGGAGTCCGCACAGCCACTGCTGCAAGCCACTGAGTTCGATTACAAGGTTTCTGCATCCCGGCGAATTCCTGGCACTTCACTGGTTGGGCAGCTGTGTTGGGGCCCCAACAAGCCCTGAAAGCACAAGGAGTCACGTGCACGCACAGGCGCAAACGTTCCTGGTGGCACAATGTCCCTTCCAAAGTTCCGACAAAAGCACCACATCCAATCTTACCCTCCGCGCTTTCCCCCAGGCTCATATCAGGAAGCTGATCGAAATCTCCTGCGATCTGATATGCGCCTAGTTCATTTGAGAGTCATCCCAGAAGAGATAGCACGCACAAAAGCCAGCAACCATGCTCCGCCCGGCGGGTGCCAGCCTGGGCTTCCGAGGCCGTCTCGGTGCACAGGGAATTATGCTCTGCTCCAGCCAGAAGCCTGTCGCTACATTTAGCTCGAAATTCGGCCAACAACGCCAGAACTCATCCAAGCCGATTACACACGTGGTCGCACAGACAAAGACCAATGGACACCCCATGTGGGGATTTGCTCTGACTCTCGGCGCTGTCTCCCTCGTCGCAGGATTTGCATACGCCAACCGGCCCGTTACGCTTCGGCTTGACGCGCCCGTGAACAGAACCAGCTCCGATGATTCTTCCGGTTTCCTCAGACCATCCTCTGGTCTCAATGGAGCTCCGTCCAAGAACCACGGTCCAGCCCCCGTGAAGCGCACGACGGTCTCAGACTTGCAGAAGGCCATGTCTCTTGACGAAATTTCGCACAGAACTGGCGACATTGGCCTCACAACCCTCGAGTTGATAGATCCTGGGAGACTAACGCAGATTCTCCAGAAGAATGAGGAGGCGGTCGTCGTCGGTGGCAGAACCGGGGTCTTGCGATACGATACGAACCAAATTGCTAGCAACTGTCCTATCGAGGATGACCACTCTGAGGCCGTGATTTCGGCTCCGTCAAACTCCCCTGGCGCATCCGGGGACTGGATGTTCTGGGGGGTCTATGATGGCCATTCGTGAGTTTCCCTGTTCCTGTAGCCCAGCACCTCCACGCGGGACTCACTCTGTACCTTTTGGCTGACACATACACAACAGTGGCTGGGCTACATCAGCCAAGCTTCGCCAGACCTTGATACCTCACGTGTACAACAAGTTGGCCGAAGTGTATGCCTCCGCGACCACTCCGTCTGACTCGGAGATTGACAACGCCATCAAAGCGGGCTTCCTTTCACTCGATCACGACATCGTCTGGTCAAGTGTCAAGAGAGCACAGGAGCTTGGCAAGAGGCAAGGCGGTCTGCAGCTGTTAGCCCCAGCCATCTCCGGAAGTTGCGCGTTGTTGAGTTTCTATGACACCAGATCACAGCTGCTCCGAGTTGCCTGTGCCGGAGACTGTCGCGCTGTCCTGGGCAGACGGGTGGGAGGATCAACATGGTCTGCCACTCAGCTTTCCGCTGATCAGACTGGCCAGAATCCAGACGAGGCAGCGAGGATCAATGCAGAACACCCCGACGAGAAAGATGTCGTGAAGAATGGGCGAGTCATGGGTTACGAACCCAGTCGAGCCTTCGGTGACGCCGTCTTAAAGTGGCCGCGCGATGTTTCCATGGCGTTGCGAAAGACTTTCTACGCCCGAAGACCCCAGGATAGGGCTATCAAGCCTCCATACATGACCGCAGAGCCGGTAATTACCACCACCAAGATTCAACCCGAGCGCGGAGATTTTATCGTCATGGCCTCAGATTCGCTCTGGGAAATTCTTTCCAACGAGGAAGTCGTCGGTCTGGTGGGGCGCTGGATCGACCAGGGGCGCCTTGGCATTCAGCAAAAGCAGAGTTCCATCTGGGATATGGTGCCCAAATTCTTTGGCAGTGATAGCTTTGACTCCAACGTCGCCCCGTCCAAGCTGCCGGACTCAGAAAAGCCGTTTGGACAATCGCCTGTTAGACGTCGCCAATGGGGTATCGCGACGAAACCTTCAGTTCCTATCGTCCAAGACATCAATGTGGCCACACACTTGGTCCGGAACGCCCTCGGTGGCGACGACCATGATACCATCTCCTCGCTCATCCTTCTCGGGGGCACAAACGCGCGACGATTCCGGTGAGTGCAGGCATCTCCGTGCTGCTTTCAGGTTTGCGTGTTGTAATGCGCCATACTTGTTTTTATCTACCTGCTAACCTGAACGTCAGAGATGATCTTACAATCACGGTTGTGTTCTTCGGCCAAGAGGAGTAATTTGGGGGCGAAGCTCCTCGACCAGCGAGTTGCCCAGGCCCAATGGGGGCGATATCTCTCCCACCGTCAACCACCCCACGTCTACAGTATGACCCAGTTCTGTCTTTCGGGTATTGAATTCTCGATAAACTCTTTTCCATTATTCAGGTGTTTATCCAGCAAATCTGCCAAAATTGTATCATTTGAACGTGCTCATATGAAGGATAAGATGCTCTTGCACTTACACGGAGTCGACTGGCATTAGTTCTAGCTGGAGAAGTTGTGTTGGATGGCCCCGCTCATACAGAGAAGGAATGAACATCTAATCAAGATCGGCACTTAATGTACCATTTCGTCTTAATCGAGTCTTATTTCTGCATCAGGGTAGCATCCAAGCACACTGTGTCTCTAAAGCTTAGCCATATCTTTCAAGTAGCGTTTTTTGCCATGCACCTCCGCGATGTCCTGCCGTTTCGAGCCAGCCTGATGTACTAGTAATCGAGAAGACAGCCTTCCACCACGCTCATTTAGAGATTCGGCTAATATGCCGCTACGCAGAGCAGCCACCCATTTTTTCACGAGTACGAAATTTCGGTACGTGGTGTTGGAGAGCGCCCATTTCGTCACCGAAAGGAATCATCCGATGCAGGGGAAAAACCATCGGCGTAGCAGAGCGCCCATCGGGTACGACACAGCTTTGGGATGCATGAGTTGAGGGGCAACCCGAAGGCGCGATTTGGGAATTCGACGTATTGGCCGGACACGGATACGGGTGCTTTTAACAATCCGAAGTTGACGGCTACCACGATCCAATGAGGATTGATAATCTCCAACTGAAACAACGCCAACTGAAACAAATAGAAAAAAAATGCACGGTCTACCTGATACTCGGCAACCGCAAACATTGAGGCGCAGGCGGCGCATGCGGCACAAATGGTGAATGAGATACCATCGAGCTGTTCAAAAAGCAAGATAACTTCAACTTCTTCGGGATTTTTGCTCTCTTCATCGTTCAATACATACCTACGTCTTCATTTCAACACATCAACCACCACTCATCGCCCTATCAACCGCCCACCACCACACCAAAATGCCCTCCCACACTCCTCCTCCCCAACCCCCCCCTCTCTTCACTCACACCCCCTCCTCCCTCCTCACCGCCGCCACCGCCCTAATCACCACCACCCTTACCACCCACAACACCCTCATCTCAACCCTCACCCCCTCCATCGCAACCTTCGCCTCCCTCCTCCTCCCCCTCACCCACGCCGAAAACTCGCTCCTCGCCACCTGGCGCACCCTCCGCATCTACCAATCCGCCTCCACCGACCCGGACCTCCGCGCCGCGTCCCGCAAGGCAGACGATCTCCTTGCCGCTTTTGAGCTTGAGACCAAGCAGCGCAGGGATCTATTCCTTCTCGTTGACGCTGTTGTTAACAAGGGGGAGGTCCTCGGTCCAGAGGAGGAGCATCTTCTCATGACTATCCATCGGCAGATGATCAAGACAGGGGTTGCGCTGAAGGGAAATAAGAGGGAGAGGTTTGCGGAGATTCAGAAGGGGATTTTGGAGGGGGGGTCGCGCTTCAAGGGGAATGTGAGGGATGGGAGTGTCAAAGGGGTTTGGTTTGGGGAAGGGGAGTTGGCTGGGGTTCCGGGGGAGGCGATCGGGGGGATGGATAGGGATGAGGAAGGGAGGGTGTTTGCGAGGTTTGATAGGGATGTGGCATCGGTGTTGAGGTTTGCGGATGATGCGGAGGCGAGGAAGAGGATGTATGTGGGGATGTATAACACGTGCAATGAGAACGTGGAGGTGTTTAAGGAGGTTGCGGTGCTGCGGGATGAAGCGGCGCGGTTGCTGGGGTATCGGAATCATGCGGCGCTGGTGGTGGAGGATAGGATGGCGGGGGATACGGAGACGGTGCATCAGTTGTTGGGGAGGCTGAGGGAGGGGCTGGCGCCGGGGGGAGCGAGGGAGATGGAGCGGTATAGGGAGGAGAAGAGAGATGATTATGAGGCTAGAGGGGAGGAGTGGGATGGGAGGGTGTATTTGTGGGATTTGAATTATTACGGGAGGAGGGCCAACGCCAAGGAGTATATGTCTGATCAGATGGAGATTGCGGAGTGGTTTCCGCTGCAGACGACGGTGAAGGGGATGCTGGAGACGATGGGGCATTTGTTTGGGTTGGTGTTTGAGGAGATGCGAGCGGGGGAGGCGGAGAGGGAGGAGATGGTGTGGAGGGATGATGTGCAGATTTTTAGTGTGTGGAATAGTGAGGACGAGGGGGGTAGGTTTCTAGGGTATCTGTACTTGGACATGTACTCGTATGAGTTCAAGGGGTCGGGGGCGAGTTGTTCCAGCATCATACCGGTATTGTTCCTCCCCTTCATCCTTTGGCCGGGCGCCGAGATGGCTAACATTCGCTCTCTAGGGCTACCTCAAACCGGATGGCTCACGGGTCTATCCCTCGGTGGCACTGATCTGCGACTTCGCTCGACCAACAGACACGAAGCCTTGCCTACTCAGCCACATGAACGTCACGATGCTTTTCCACGAGCTGGGACATGGCATCCACGATCTCGTTTCAAAGACGAAGTATGCTCGATTTCACGGCAGCGCCGGCACCGTCATTGACTTTGGCGAGGCACCCAGCCAAGTCCTCGAGAACTGGTTCTTGATACCGTCCGAGTTGAAGCGGCTGAGCAGACACTATTCGTCCCTCTCAGACGACTATCTCAAGACCTGGAGAGAGAAGCAGGCGACAGAGCAAAGCAATGCGGACATCGAAGGGGAGGACATACCCCCACCGGAAATCCAGCTCCCTGACCGCATGATCGCTGACCTGTTAAGGTCGAAAGGCCTGAACCGCTCCCTGTTCCAGCTCAACCAGCTCTGCATGAGTATCTGGGACTTTAATGTCCATGACCAGGGGACCTACGAAGATCTGGTGAAGATGAACTTCTCAGAGGCGTATAACCGCTTGCACCGGGAGATATACCCGCCCGATGACCCCTCGGACTTGGGCGAGGGTTTCGAGTGGGGCCATCCATACTGTACGTGGACGATGCTGGTCCAGGGGGACTACCACGCTGGGTATTATAGCTACGCGCTGTAAGTCGACCCCGAGCCTACCAAAAAAACGAAAGAGTACTAACACTAATTCCAGCTCCGAGGTCTACTCGGCAGATATCTTCGACACCTTCTTCAAAGCGGATCCGACAAGTGCCGCCCAAGGACGGAAATACCGGTATGGGCTCCTCGAACCCGGAGGCAGTCGGCCGGAGATGGAAACTCTTCTGGCCTTCTTAGGACGGAAGCCGAACCCCGAACCGTTCCTTAGATCACTCGGGATTTCCTGAATGGCTACGGGGTAGGTTGTACATGTACTTCAAGTGGCTTGAGATACCTGAGGTCCGTTGTTGGCTTGAGAAAGTAGCTGTGTACGGATCCGTAGCTCAAATACGCCCGCCAAACGATTTGGCTTGCAGCGCGGGGTTTACCCCATGACACGCAGAGTGGGGGTTGTCAGGTGATTCCGTGAACACATCCAAGATAAGGCAGGCACGTTGGGCGGCGTCGCACAAATTCCCTCTTCCCCTCACTACAACTCCCGCGCCAAGTCACCACCATGAGGTTGATCAACACCAATACCCTCAAGCTCGAGGAATTCCACGGCACCATCCCTGAATACGCCATTCTATCGCACACATGGACGAGCGAGGAAGTCAGCTTCGAGGCCTTTACAACAAACCCCACGGGCACTGGCCAGGGCTACAATAAAATCGCTGCTGCCTGCGGTCGGGCTCGCTCTCAGGGCTTGGGCTACTGCTGGGTCGACACGTGCTGCATTGCCAAGAGCAGCAGCGCCGAGCTAAGCGAGGCCATCAACTCCATGTTCGCGTGGTACAAGCAGGCCAAGGTCTGCTTCGTCTACCTAGCCGACTTTAACTGGCCGAGCAAGACGTCCTTTTCCTGGAATGAGCTGGTGGCCCATCTTGAAAAGTGCCGCTGGTTCACGCGCGGCTGGTGTCTGCAGGAGCTGATCGCCCCCAAGAAGCTCATCTTTTTTGACGTTAAATGGTGGGATGTCGGACACAAAGACACCCTGGGCTACGCCATTTCCAAGATTACGGGCGTTCCCGGGCCAGTTCTGCAGGACTCTAACGGCCTCTCTGCCTGCTCGGTCGCAGAGCGAATGTCGTGGGCTTCGAACCGCCAGACAACCCGGGTCGAAGACGTGGCCTATTCTCTGCTGGGGCTGTTCGACGTTGCTATGCCCATGCTGTATGGGGAAGGTGAAAAGGCATTCATGCGTCTCCAGGAGGAAATCATCAAAAGATCAAACGACCTATCCATTTTTGCCTGGGAGCCCGACGATCAACAGGAGAACGCCTACGTCGACATGTTTGCCCCATCCCCACGCTATTTCGCCTCGTGCCGTAATGCTAGGAACGCCGTTATGGCCCTGTCCACAAGTCAGTTTACCCTCACGAATAGTGGTGTGCATTTCACGGACCCGGATCTCGTCACGACTCGACCCTCCGACGGAACTACCACGACAAGCCCGGCCTACCGTCTCCTACTGGGCTGCTATCGGAAATCAGAGCAAATGTATCTGGACTTGAACAAAGTCGGGCCGGGTGTCTTTGTTCGACGAGTCCTCCCTGCGGCTACGGTCACCCGCTCGTTATGGACAGCCGAGCAAAACATTTCTATCATCCCCAAAATTACACCAGAAATTCGCCAACGACTCGAAAAGTCCACCCTCTGCATCAAGATCCAGCAAGATACCACGGTGAGTCTGAGCCACTGGATGATCCGAGGCGTGGAACCCCGCCAAGCCTGGGACGAGCTTCAGTGGCGCATCCTGTTCGGCGGGGCCAATGGCAGCGCCAGCTACCTCAAGATCTCCCCCAACCCCAGCAGTGGACAGAGTGCCGATGTCTTCATCGCAGTCCTTCGCCTCTTTGAGATCGGAAGCCGTGACCCCCCCAAGCTGGACGTGTGCCTGGTGCACCCTGACAACTGGGCCATCTTCGATTTACCGGGGAGGGCGCTCAGGACAACTACTATCTTGGCTGCCGCGCAGCAGGTAGGGAACGAGGATGGGCTGCCGGGATGCTTGGAACTGGACCTCTCCAAGTACAAGATCACGGCAAAAACCGAGGTCAAGCCATATAATGGCAAGCCGGTCAACTGGGTGTCTTTTGACTGGAAGCGGAGATGAACCCCCCACATTCGGAACACCCCTGCAGCGGAATCTATATACGCTACGACCCCATCCTACCTCCGAACTTCAAACCATCCCATCTTTTAGTCTAGAGAAGCTATCTCAATGCAGTCTTCTACTTTCCGTGGGCCGATACTCTCAGATGATGCTCAATCGCCGAAAGCTTACCTTTTTACCGGACAAGCTTGTAGCAATGGGGGGTATTTCACGCCACAAGAAGATGATTCTGGACTACACCTACATTGTTGTTTGTGGTTGAGGTACTTTGCGGGCGATCTCTTGTGGCAGGCTGAATACGGATACGCCGGAGGATCCCGTGCATCAAGTTCGCCGAGCCTGACACCTCTGTAAGCCCAACCCTCGGAGAAATACAGGGCCCCAAGTTTCTCGTGGGCCTCGGCCGATTTGGCCATGGAGCCTGGAGGGCCGTTGCTTTGTACCAGGGTTCTCGTCGATGTATGCTGTGTGAAGTATCGTCCGTCATCCGCCATTGGCCAAGCTGCTTCGTGGGAGGATCAAGCCGTTGTTGAGGATCTTTTTGGGGGATGATAGCGACGGAAGTCCACTCTACTATTGCATGTTGCTGGATCTAGTTAACGCGAGCCTTGGCCGTTTCCGACGGCTAGGCACATTCAACAGGGGACATGACAGCAACCTAGACATTTATATAGGATGGTATGGTTATGGAAGTGGGGTTCTGAGCTGGAGATATGACGAGACAACCAGTAAACATGTGATTGTCAGCTCAAATGAAAGGGGGGGTATTGGCCCCTGAAGGATTGTTCGAAGGAACTGTGACTGTATTGACCTGCTTGACTGCCCTGCAGGGCCTACTTTTATATTACTCTAGGGGGCTTGGAGTGGTGATTCAGTAGCTGTAATGATGACGCACTGTAAGGCTCACTATAGAAGCTAGGCTCGATTGAATCATCGCTGACAGTGATCTATATCGTATAGGCTGGTGATCTGCTTGCAGGGCAGGAGAACTTGGACAGATAAACTCAGCACATGGCCCTGGCTTTGGTCAACCCGGAAATCCTTCATATCCCAGCCAAGCTTTCGAATTGCGTCGTGATATGAACTTTTAACACCATGGGAACTTGCAAGGCGGTGGCGGGTACAGATAAACACCCTGTGATAGAATCTGTCACAAAGTCTGTCTAAGGGGATCCCAGCTGTCACATGGAGTTTAACCATCAAGCCCAGCACCGCCAATATCATCTCCATGGTACCGTCTTCAATCCTACCTACCTAAGAACACATTACGCCAGAGCAGTGGCCCCAGCACCTCCCGAAAGGAACTGCAAGTCTGAGGTAAGTATTCCTCGACATGTCTCCTTTTGGTATTATCGAGCGATTGAATAGAAATGACCTGGAACCCAGGCCCAGGGTACATATACTTAAACCAGCGTCAGCTTTTCGGCAGCAGAATGGCTCGGTGGTCTGAGCTGACGCTTCTACAGTGCGTTATGTCTGGGTGTACTGCGTATGAGTCTACTTCTATAGTGGGCTACGTTTGGGTAGAGTTCGATTCCTAGGTTGTTCATTCTTTGTTATTTTTCTTTTTGGTAGATATGTTTTTGGTTATCTCCAAAACCGCCACCCGTGGCATCTATCTTCTCAAGTCCCATACTATAAAGAAAAACCTTCATTTTAGCTGTAACCTAAACTAGATCATTATCATCATTGTCGTCGTCACAAGTTTCATGTAACAACTCGGTCAAGAAAAGCTTTGTTTTTCGACGTCACACCCGACGTTGTGAGAACTTTCTTTGAGGGTTTGCATACGTGTTCTGCCGACACGCCGGTCACAAGTGTCATCGAACACCCCGTAATGCAAGCCCATCCAGGCCATCAACCAACATAATCTGCAGCTCTGCAGTCCGCTGCCGTATCTCTTCATAGTCTCCAATATGGCCCAGCTGCTAGCGCGTAGGCTCGTCCAAAGCACAAAGCGTTGCAAGTGTAGAAACACTGAGTGCCTCCGACTTAGTCAGCGTGGTCCAGGTGATAATACAAAACAGAAACAAACTCGACAGCACGAGTTCCACAAGCAACAAATACGAAAGCCACGACCAGCGGATGATGACGAAGGGTGTCGATACAAAAACAACGCCACTGACTGGCCTCGCGGAAGGGTGTACTTTCCAGTCCGAGCGGATACTGAAACTCGTTAGCAACGGTCCAGGTAGACAGAATTGAGACCCAACGTACAAGCTTTTCATCCCCAGTCCAATGTTGGCAGTCAAATTCTTTAGAATTGGCACTTGCATTTTGGGATCCACCGACCCCAGCATATCTCTCTGTATGTTCATCGCAAACGCCATGCTCCTGTAGAACCGCCTTCCCAATGCTCTGAACATCCCTTCCAATGGCGTCTGGCTCATGGTCACTTGCACAGGTTCGACTCCGGCCCAAAACGACGTCGAGAGGAATCCCGATAACCCTAAGCTCGTGAGTTCGTCGACGATCAGCGGTGCATGGGATTCATATCCTGGTGGTGCGAGCGTCAGGTTCCCCCAGGTGCTCTCCTCGCACTTTTGGCAATCTCAAAGGTGCAAAGCCATAATTTGGGATTCCGTCCAACTTCGACCGCTGTCGTGGTATCTTTTAGCACTTTAGTCGAGCGAGTTGTTTCCTTCTACTGCGTTTGACCACCAGAGACGTCGACCGAGTACGACTTGGTACACCAGTACCACACAATCTCGACGACGCCGAAACGACGTTGGAGTAAATGAGGAATATGCCAGCAAAGCTCTGGTTCTGAAGGGCTTTGAACGCTATTGTTGGTGCAGAGTCTCGAGTTGCCCAGAAGTCGAACGCGAAGACTGTGGGGATCGTCAGGTTTTGGCCAAAGGGGAGTGCGGCTGATCACGTCGTGTTATACGAAAGACCCGGTAGATTCTACTCGCGTGGAGGTGTGGTGCTAGTCGTGAGGAGCGACGACACATCGACGACGTCGCTACAGATGCCGAGCGTGACGAAATCCGGAAACTCGCACTCGCCCATGCTGCAAGTCAGTGGATCGGAGGGCACGGTCTGGTTAGCCGGTGTGTATGCTCCAGCGGTGATGTGTTGTTTAAGCTTCAACGTGCGGAGGTAGGTCTGGTCTGTTGGGTCGAGGAAGAACTGATCGGACTTGAAGACGGTAATGCGCGGCACATCGACGGTCTGGTTGGAAGGGAACGGTCGACTTTCGTATTGAATCGTGGCTTGCGTGACGGTCGAGACCATCAGACTTGCGACCGTGACCAGCGCGGCAACGAAGCCGAGAAGCCTGCATCCTAGCAATTAGCCAGTGAGCAGAGAACTGATCAGCAGCACAGCTTTTGCGATGGAGGCGAAGAAGGCGAGGAAGGTATTGAGAGAAACTCCGAGCGGCTATTCGGGGGCTTTCTGTCCGTTGTACTGCGCGAGGACGGCGATGATGGTGGCTGCGCACCCCAGGCCAACGATGAACCACAGCACCTCAAGGACCCAAAAGCGTCGAAGCACCCCCGAAAAGCGCACCCATCGACCCGGAAGGCGTTTCTTCTGTGTCTGCAAAGAGTCGGGCAACGGGGCGCGGACAGGTTTTAGCGTGACATCTGATCCCCCGAGGAAGTCGTCCCTCGGCGTTCCTTCGTAGTAGGGCAGAGGCGAGCTGAAGCCGTGTTTCTCCATTGCATCTTGTGCGAGACGAACATGACGACCTTTTCCCGTCGTGACGGCGAGGCTCTCGAACAAATATGTTTCCAGAAGGAGTGCACATGGTAATAAGCGTGAAACGAACTCCCCCGCGTCATGTCGGCCTAGCGCCTTAGTCGAGGAATTTGGTGCCAATCATCGAGATGCGGGAAGGCCGTGCTAGGGCGATTTTGCCAATGGTTTGCAACGCCAGTTCAGCTGTTGTTGCGAGTGGAGTCAATGATGGCCGCGATTGCCAAAGGGGAAATGGCGCCCAGTCTGCTTGGACGTTGAGCTGGCTCGCTCCTTCCAGCGAGATTGGAGCACGTGTGAATCCAGACTCGTCTTGCCACAGGCCCCAACATCGATTTTCGTGTCCAGGAGATCCGAGGATTGCAAACGGCTCTTGATGTTGTGAAGACAATTTGAGGTGACTCTTGGCCATACGTGCAAGACTGGACGTCTTTGTGCTTGTCTCACAGATATCCCCGGACAAAAGAAGGCAGTATCGATTTGCGGCAGCCTCTGTGTATTTGTACGGTACGACATCTCTCAGATCCGTACAGACCTCAAAGAACTTTGGCTCATGCCAGGTAATGTAGTATCTATCCATGGTAAGGTCGGTATCAAGCAGCCGTTTCCTATTCGGCGATAGCAACCCAGGTACTGAGTGTGTGATTTGCCAGTGTGGACTGGCCCCCGAACTTTAGAGCTGCAGCTGGCCATCCGGTGGCCAAGCCCACAGCATCCGACTGCAGCGCCCGTCCGATCCCAGGCCAATCGCATCGCCTTGACCTCGGCTTCCGTCAGCGAGAGCTGCATCTCCGCCCACAAATGGCAACCCAGTTGCAGCTCAGTGCCGAATCCTATCGCCAGTCGGCCACCGAAAACATGGTGCCAAGTTGAAGAACTGCAGCTTCCGCAACGCAGCTCTCATGACATGCTTTACGCAGCATACCCCTACCCTGAATCGACCGTACCCGACAAGTCAATGTGTAGCAAAGAATACGCGCATTTTCCCTAGCAAGAACGTTTGAGAGACTTGAGGGCCGGGGAGAGCCCATCTGTGAAGAGCGGCAATTCAAGCATATTGCAGCTGTTGGCCGCATGTCCAGCCCCCAGTCTCCCCCACTACACCTCCGGAGTCAAGAAAAGCATGCCGACCGCCGCTGTCCGTCCTGGCATTTTCGCCCGTCTTCCCCTTCAAATTTGACCCCGAAACATTGGCCTGATCAGAAGAATGGCTGACCCAAGCAATACCCAACCTGAGGCTGCTGCCATCGTCTTCGTAGGGTTTCGCCACTCCCGTCATGTTTTTGACACACAGAATTGACCCATCCGATAGGACATCGGAGATGATGGCGACTCCGTCCTGGAAGCCAACAAGTCCGTCACCGTCTAGAGCTCCCGGGAGATGACCACCGCTGACTGCTTCGTTTACAGCGCAACCTCGACCGCCATCTTGACATCGAGTGTTTTGGCGTTCCGAAAGATCCACGGCAGGACCTATCACAATTTCCGGGAAGATGTCGAGTACTGGTATGCACCGCCACACCTTGGGCTCGATCGCGCTACACAGAACCTGACGGGCTTGCAGGGCGCCTAATGACGAGAAGCAGAACGATGGGTTGGATTTGAAGTGAGTCCGATCATATGCCGCCCGGGCCGAGCGCCACACTGACGTATTGCCTCCAGTCACCAGATGCTCCTGATTCTGAACGACAACAAGCTCTACAAGAGCCCGATTGACCCCAGCCCGCAGAGAGTCATTGACATTGGGACGGGGACTGGGATCTGGGCCATGCAAGTTGCTCATGGGCTTCCAATGTATCCGGTGCGGGTATTGACAGACAGTGCAGCGACTTCGCCGACGAGAACCCGAGTGCAGAAGTAATCGGCACCGACGTGTCACCGATCCAGCCAGGTTGGGTCCCTCCCAACGTCAAATTCGAACTGGACGACGCCCAGTCAGTGCCGTGGCCGTACCCCGACAACCACTTCGATTTGGTCCACCTGCGCCTGATGATCGGCTCTATTGGTGACTGGCCGGCAGTGTATAAAGAGATACTCCGCTGTCTCAAGCCCGGAGGCTGGGTCGAGCATACTGAGTACGACTGCGACGTGACAAGCGATGACGGCTCACAGCCAGCTGACGCTGCCATGGCACAATGTTTGCTTGCCCCTACCTATTGTTCCCGCCTTGAAGTAAAAATTTGACACAACCACAGGGGGGCCTCTCTTCCGCGAGGCCGGTGAGAAGATGGGTCAGTCATTTGACCTGGCGAGGGACCATAAGCTGCTCAACTGGATGGAGGGGGCTGGGTTTGCCAACATCAAGGAGGACCCTTTCAAGCTCCCCCTTGGATCCTGGGCTGCAGAGCAAAAGATGAAGAACGTTGGCAACTACAACTTGGTGACAACTGACCAGGGGCTTGAGGGTTACGCGCTTTACCTGTTCACTAACGTACTCGGCTGGTGCAGTTCACCCTTTCTTTACCCCGCAGATGGAAAATACAAGCGAGACTTGCTGACTGGGTTATTGAGCAGGTCTGTCGAGGCAACCCACGTGTTTATTGCCAACGCGCGCAAAGAGCTGCGGGATAAGTCGATCCACACTTACTACGCTGGGTGAGTCGCATCGGATGTGGAATCCTTACTGCGGGGAGAAGATGCTGACGGCTTCAAGCATAACCGTTTATGGCCAGAAGCCCAAATAAGGAGACACGACAAAGCCGGGGTATCAGAGCTTACTGCACGGTTCAGTCACGCCGAAGAGCCCCGGGCTCATTCATGCACACATGATTTCGGGATTCATATTTTGCTCGGGAGTTTAATACTGTGTATAGGTACGGTCAGATAGTAAGGTGTCAAAGCTCACGACTCGAATTGACAAGGAGAGTGCATGAAAGTCGCTTGTTTAAACCGCCTTGGGTGGCTACCTGGATCACAACCTCTGGTTGGGTTACCTATTTTGGAGAACCCAGTTCTTTTGAGTGTCAATAGGACCTGTCAATTCCTGGTACCTGTCATCCAGGGGTCTCATCGGATGGATCAGCGGCCCGCTTCCTCCGTGAAGACGGGAAGGATCACAACACCATCTCGGTTCCTGGGACATGGGACGAGATGTTCAGTACCAGGTAGGGGAACCACGTGCTCACTCAGCCTTACTTGTTTCATTTGGCAAACCAATCGTTGTTCTTGGGGAGGAAATGCTGGGATGAACTGCTGGTGTTTGCATGGTACGATTTGCACTAGTGGTGATGTCGGTGAGCGGCGTGGCGACTAGGCGAGTGGATTCGGCCCTTTACACGTGGGGGTTCAGATTTGGAGCACGAGGCTGACTCCATTCAATCGCTGATCTGACTACCGTTGTTTTATTTGTTTGGTTGATGCCGATGGCTTCCCAAAGGCAGAGCTGTAATGGAGTGTGGTCTCTGTCTGTCTTGAGAGCTACGGTTGCAATATGCTGGTATAACAGAGTAGAGTCTTGTTTCTCCATTAGCGAAACCGCGGAACTGAGAGACCGTCCGCTGTTAGCATTCTGATACAATGCTCCCTATGCCTGTCTTTGAAACCTGGGTAGTGATAGCAACGTTCTGGAGATTCAACACTGCAGACTACGAAAACGCCTTGAGCGGCGCAGCAATTGCCACATGGGTTGCCCTGGGTTGCGCGCGCTGTACCGGGTTGTCCCTCATTATTCAAGCGGCCTGTGCTTTGTTGCCAGCATTATGCTCAGGGGTAGTTCTTCCCAAACGGTTCGACTTAGAGAACCGCCAGGCAGTTCGTAAACTGTTAGGTACTTGGCATGATGGCATCAATGCGATGACTTGCAACCTAAACCACCTCGTGCCGCAGAGATGCAGATATTCAGTAGTCCCTATCCGGTTTATTGACCGAGCTGGACTTGAGATTCGATATTGCAACGCACCGTCGGGTCCTTCATGTCCAGCCAGGCCTCATGCCTGGCACCACCCTGCCTAGTCGGTGGTTCAGGGGCCGTACTTTTGTCATCCTCGCAGTTGATATCATGACAAAGGGACATGTCAATGGATATACCTTGCTCCTGGTCTCAGAGTTTTGGATATAAATACTCTCTTCACACCCGTTCCTCTGCAAATTCAGATCATCACTTCCAACCAGCCCTCCTCCCTCTTCTCTCCATCCCACTACTCATCTGATTCACCACCCCACCTCCCGCCCACAATGCTCCTTCCCCCTTCCTTCCTCGTAGGCCTAGGCCTCGCCTCCCTCGCGACCGCGCACTCCCACATCGCCTACATCAACATCAACGGCCTCAAATACGAAGGCTACGACCCGCGCACCAACCAACCTAACTTCCCCAACCGCGTCGCCTGGTCGCACAACGCCACCGACGACGGCTGGATCAACTTCACCGACTACCTCACCCCCAACATGGCCTGCCATCGCGACGCCAAATCCGTCGCCGCCCACGCCGTCGTCCGCCCCGGCGACAACATCGCCGTCTCCTGGGCCGGATGGCCCATGAACCACCCAGGCCCCGTATTCTCCTACCTCGCGCCCTGCGAAGGCGCCCGCGACGGGTGCGCCTCCGTCGACAAATCCAAACTCCAATGGACCAAGATCGACGACTCCGCTCCCGTCTTGATCTCCCCTGACGGGCCCTCCCCCGGCACTTGGGCGACCAATGTGCTCATCGGTAACAACAACACCTGGCAGGTGCACGTCCCAGCGGGCCTCAAGCCCGGCCCGTACGTCCTCCGCCACGAGATCATCGCTCTACTGTTTGCGTCCCAGCCAGACCTCTCCGGCGCGCAGCACTACCCCGTGTGCATCAACCTGCTCGTCATCCCAAGGACACCCGTCCCTGGACCGCCGCCCCTGCCGTTCTCGCTGAAGGGCGTCCCGGCTACGAAGCTGTATGAGCGGAATCATCCGGGGCTGGTCATTGATGTGAATAAACCGCTGTCGACGTATGTCGTGCCGGGCCCGACGGTGGCGGCCAATGCGCAGCCGGTGCCGCAGGCGGGGCAGACGCAGAGTGTGTATGCGGGGGATGGGAGGCCGGTGAGGGTGGTGGGGACGGGGACGGTGCCGTTTTTGGCGAAGAGGACGGGGGTGGAGTTTGAGGGTTGAATGTTGAGGGTTGAATGTTGAGGGTTGGTTGTGGTGATGGGTGATGGGTGGTTCAAAGTGGCTTTGGACAGGACGCATTGAAGTTTTGTTGGTGGATGAAGATGGAGAGTCGTTGGGATGGGTTGGGGTTTGGGGAAAGGAGGAAGCTGAATTTGGATAGTATTCTTTGGTGAACGGTTTTTCTTTCTGACCTCGGACAATTTGCGCTGCTCTTGGGTGTGTAATATCGTTTCTTTGCAAATTTTTCGCCGGTTTTGACCGCCTCAAAGGTGTGTCATGGAAAAAGTTAAGAGAATGTCTCTGTGTACAGTACCGACCGTCTCCGTGCACAGTAATCCAAATTTCTCCCATACATAACCCTAACCCCGCACCCGCCCCACCCCGGTCGCATTCACGGTCGCAAACGCAACCACATTTCAATTAAACACTCGTAATTAAATGATCAAACAGGGCCCAAATCGCTCGATTCTGCAATAAAATTACAATTAACTACCAACTATTACTCGCTGACTAAGCCGCTCCGGCGACCTGACTGGCTGGAACGCGTGGTTCGGCTACCACCGCTTCGGTATCGCCGTCGGCATCGAGTTCGGGGTCGGCATCGTCGAAAACATCGTGCGCCGGGCTGTTTTCGGCCATTAAGACACTCAGTTAGCCCGGTGAATCGTGTGCTAAATGATTAATTACCTTTAGAAGCAGTAATCGCAAGTGCGTGCGACCGTGGAATGGAGAGATAAGTGGTAGCAGAATCAATTCAATTGCGCGGGATGCGAATGACGTTGGGAGGTAGTGCGCAGGGGTTAGGGTTATCTATGGGAGAAACCTGGATTACTGTCCACGGAGACGGTCGGTACTGTACACAGAGACATTCTCAAAGTTAAACCTACCCCACAACCCAGCCCATCCCTGTGCTGCAGTATTATTTTCAGGAAAAAGCCACGTCCTACCCACTTAAGTGCCGCAATGTTAACTACTCAAAATAAATAAGGTGGAGAGGCTCTTTTTCCACGACAATGGAGCCCTCAAAGTGGCAGACACAGACGGCGAGTCTCCTGGCACGGGCCGCCGAGGCGAGCGGCAAGCTCGGCGACGGCTCGGGCCTTGACCTAACGCCACTGCCGTTAACACCGGAGTAATTCGCAGCTTTGCCGCACGACAATGCCGGACGGCTGATAACGGCCACCTGGACCCTGATTGGACTTTCCAGCATTTTTCTTAGCGTGTGGCTGTACTGCAAGTTATATTACAACAGAGGGCTGTGGTGGGGCGACTGGATTCTGCTGGCCTCGTGGGTATGTTCATGCTGGCGCTCCTCGTCTGGGGAGTTGGATACGGCCTGTTGCGCTAACACGGAGCGTGGCTCTAATTTAGGTGTGCATTACTATCAAGCCCGGTGTTTTGACCTACGTAACCACACTTGGGTACGGCGCCCACACCTGGGACATCCCACCTAACCTCGACGACATCGCCAAGGTGCTGGTGCTCATCAGTGTTACGGGTACATTCTCCGTGACGGCTGCCATCTGGTCTAAGCCGAGTTTTGCCGTCACACTGTTCCGCCTGACCGGCGGCTAGACGGAGACGATGGTTTAGTTTGTCATTATATCGATAAACATCGTAATGGGGCTCACTACCCTTTTCCCCTAGGTCCAGTGCACGTCGGTCGAAAAGGTGTGGAAGCCGTTCGCGCTAGGTATATGCTGGCCTGCTACCGTGCTTGCTCATTATAACGCCCTCTCTACTGGTACGTTCCTGAGGCTGCTGCTACTTCTACATGCATGCCGCATGCCTGCACACTGCGTCCCATGCCGATCCGTGTTTGCGTAACACACAGCCTACTTAGCGACTATGGACATTGCTCTGGCCCTTCTTACGTGGAAGCTCATCTGGGGGCTGCAGATGAAGAAGACGGAAAGGATTGGAGTTGCTGTGGCTATGAGCTGCGGTGTCTTGTAAGTGACAGCGGCGTTAGAATACCCACCCGATGCGTAGGTGACAAGCTGATAGTTTTTTTTTCTTCCCCTCAACAGTGCCGACATCACGGCCATCGTCAAGACCAGCAAGATCATTCCCGGGATACTTTCCTCGGATACATGTAAGCGGAAGCTTCCCCCACTGGCTGTCTCAGCATAAAACTAATGCCCAGCCAAACACCAGACGACGGGGTCAACCTCTTCATTTGGGGCAACGCCGAGTCGTGTGTAACCATCATTGCTGCTAGTATCCCAATTCTTCGTGTCTTTGTACGTGAGGCCCACACATCGGCCAGAAGAAAGTACTATGTCAGCACCGAAGGGGAGGCTCATACGGATTACGGCTCCAAGAATACCAAGCGCAGCAGGATGCAAAGCCACGACAGCACCACCGTTGTCGTCAGCGCCAAGCACTCGCGCTCCGCCGGCCACAATGGGACGACGACTTCAGCGACAAGAGCATCCTCGATGGCTTCTCAAGCAATGGAAAGCACATTGTGCAGACCGACGAGGTCGCTGTCGAGTACGAAATGGGCCACGTGCCGCCCAAGTAGCGGGCCCCCACGCTGCATGCGTCTTTGGATGGAGGAGCGGTGCGCTGAGGGTACCTAGATGACTGAAAATTTTAGTTTAGGATTATCTGCGACAAATGTCACGACAAGATCACTCTGGAGCAGATTACTTGTGAATTTCACTCAGCTACATAGCTAAGGTAACTCCACGGTTGGGGCAATGACTCTTTATTAGGACATGGGCTAGACACGGTTGCCATTGCTGCTGGTGTATTGCCATGTATAAGAATTAGCTGCCAGATTTGTTATGCGGTAGAGCAGAAAGTCCTCCATCCCTTGATATCTCCAGACACCACCATGCTAGATACTCCCTCGGCCGCCCTCCCCTCATCATGGGCAGGCATCATATGACTTTGTGACTTTGAACCAGTGATGGAGTCATCTATTCTACTCTGCCGATGACAAAGAAACTATGTCGGAAGTAAAAAGCCAAGCATTTTTCTTTTTTTTCTACTCGTGGGTTGTGTACTTCCACTTACCTATGGCTCAACGACATGCTGGCCACACACACGTGGTGGCAATTGCGACCGTGGATGCGACTGAGAATTCTGGCGGGACGGGGTTAAGGCTATGTATGGGGAAAAAGTGGATTACTGTACAAATAGACCGAGACTACTGTACAAATAAGCATTCTCTTAATATGGCCAGAATCAGTGAATTGTGGTATTCTGGCGAGTGTCTGCATTCGTCCAATCGATCCAGAAATCTCAGCACCGCGCACGCGCCCCCTTAGCCAGGGGGTAGGACCACAGACCACCAATAAATCCTTGGCATGTGGATAATCCAACATTACATGAGTCGTATAAGCATTACCTAGGTAGCACTAAACCGCCTCCGTTGCATCTCTGGGGCCGATTCTATCCCATCTATGCTCCTAATTATTACAATCCACGGCGATACTCGTCACCTCAGTTACAAGCCCAACACAGTAACCCTCCTAATCTACTTCGACAATCCCATCCCCTCCACCATCCCAACATTTCCACAGTCCCAACAGTGCCCTCACGCCAATTCGGCAGGGTCCGCCGGAAACACCACCGCCGCCAGCTCGTGAATCCCCCCTTCCAACCCTCCCCCCTTGCTGCCACCGCCAGCACCAACACCTGTCCTCCCCTTCCCCGTAAACCCGTCCGCGACGCCCGCACCACCCGTCAGCCTCTCAGGCAACCAGTGCTCCCTCATCGTGGCAAACGTCGACACCCCTCCGCCGAAACCCGGGTCGCTTAGACGGTACTGGTGGTGTCCCGTCTCGCTTTCGGCCAACAGAGAAGGAGGGGGGACATGCGAAGCCGCTGAGACGGGTCGGGTCTGTTGTCCGGGGTACAGTCCGAGGGAGGAAAAAGGTTGTGGTTGGGTTGACTGGTGATTGGTGATAGTGGTGGTGCTGGGTGGCTGCGCATGGTGGGCCAGGGGTGATTGTGGTCCGCCCGGCTGCGGCGTTGGAGCTGTGTCGAGGCCGGGGGTGTTGTTGGAGAGGTAGATGGGTCCGCTTTGCGCCATCTCCCATCCGGGAAGGGACGTGAAGATGTCTTTTGGTGGTCGTGGTGGTCGTGGTGGGGCCGGCGTCGAGATGGTCGGTGTGCCGAGGGTTGCAGTAGGGTGAGAGACTGGCGTCTGGTAGGTGTCGTAGCGGTGGATGAGTTCTTGGGGGATGGTGGAGAGGCGCTTTGCGTTGGCGGGGTCGAAGGAGTGTCGTTGCTGAGGGGGAGAGAATGATAGGGGTGGAGAATATTGTGGTTGCGTGATATTTGTGAGAGGAGTCCCCAAATACGTCGGGGTAGAGGGCTGTGCGGCGGGCGACGCCGGCGGTTGGGTTTGCTGCCATGACGGAAGAGTGGGTTGCTCGGGTGGTGACTTGACGTCTCCAAACAGCAGGGCGATGCTGCCGGTGTCGAAAGTAGTGGAGCGCTTTGCCGACAGCCCACGGATGCCAGCTGCTGCGCCGGCTCCCTGTAGTGAAACAGCAGCGTTGTATATAAGCGGTTGCGTCATCTCGGTCACTGGACGAAGATATGTTGACTCGGGAGACTGATACGGCGGCGGCGGCGGCGGCGGCGGCGGTGGTGGTGGATCCAACCGCGGACTCGCATACCCCGTCGACGCTCCTTGACCCAAGCTCACACTCGACACTCGATCATGTGGTTCCACCGGCACCGACACACTGCTTTTCCGCTGCCAGCTACCCCCGCCCATCATCTCGTCCAGCAGTGCGACATTATCCCACGCAACAACCCCCCTCGCCCCGTTTCCACCGCCGCCGCTCCCCTCCGAGGCGCTCGCTCCCCCGTTCTGCACCAGCGGCGCCAGCAGCACCAGCTGTCGCAAAAAGTTCAACTCGGAAATGACGGACGCGTGCTGCCGCGCGATCAGCGGCTCCTGGTTGGCAAACTCCTTCTGGTCGATGAGCAGCCACTCGAGGCGGCCGCGCAGCGGGGTGGCGCCGCCGTGGGCCTCGGGGCGCATCTTCTCGACGAGGCGCGCAACCTCGAGTAGGCCGCTGCGAGCGGCGTTAATTACGGTATCGAGGCGCGTGAGGAGCGCCGGCCGCGCCTCGAGCAGCGCGAGCGACTCGTTGCGCAGGCGGATCAGGTCCTCGAGGTCGCCGTGGCAGGTGCGGACGAGCCCTATGCAGATTCGCGCCGCGTCGGGCACCTGGTCGAGTCGGATGCCCGACACGAGGGCGTGGTAGGCTACCTTGAGCGAGCCGAGGGCGATGGCGATTTCCATGGTTGGGCGAGGAGATCGAGCATAGCGGGAATCCCGTGGTGGTGAGGCGGGATGGGACGGGGGGAGTGACCAGACCAGAGGGAGGGGCGCCATGTACCGAGGGCCGCGCTGGCTGGCTCCACGCAGAGTCGGGGCTGGGAGGCTCCGCCGGCCCAGAATGGCCCCCAAGCCTCCTGACATCCACTGGGCCCTGATAAAGCAATAGCCGCGACGGTGGCACCACATCTGAGCATTCTTTTCCTCAGCTGCCCGGCAACCTGGCTAGGCTTCTGCACGCGTGCTCCTGGGCGTCGGAGATGGGTGATGTGATGTGATGTGCATCCAGAGTGGGGGATATCTGCCCAATCCAGGGGAGTGTTCACGCGAGTCTGCGGCTTGGCGGGCCAGATCGGGATCTCCAGAGGGAGAACAACTGCATGGGGGCTGAAATGGGGCTTGAAAGTGAGCACGATGACAAATTACAGTATTAATTTGGAGCTACCATACAGTATGAATCCGCAATATCCGAGCTGGAAGGACCAAGAGACCATCGTAAGGAGCTGAGGGCGTGTCTTTGCGAGTTTTCTTCTCATCTCCACAAATCCGATGCATTCTTGGCAACCCTTCCGCCCACGTGGGTGTTTCCTACTTCCACTGCCCCCACTCTTATTACACACGCGCAAATGTAGGCGCCAGGACTTGCTTCGGCGTCGAATACGGAGTTCCGTCTCTATGCGTGACCTTGACAAGGCCGGCACAGAGCACAGCAACCCGATCCCCGCCCCGGGAGCCAGGCGTGTGGACAAACCTCCACTCACTGGGCTGCGACAGCACCATGTATCCCAGCTTGGCGGCCTCGATGATGACATCCTCGAGGTTGCCTTTCTGCTGGAACCGTGCTGCCTCGTTGTCCGCCACAAAGTAGTAGAGGAAGGTGTTGAGCGCGTCAGCTAGGGCCGCCGCTTTGGAAGCGACGGCAGCCTCGGAGATGGGAAGGGATGTGCGTTGGCTCCGGGCGGGATGCAACAAGAAGGCGGAGAGCGCACGCCATTTATTGAGGGCTATCGATGTGACTGTCCGGTGTTAGTGGCGCTTCAGGACGCGAGACATTTCGACTCACTATCTGCCTGGTTTCCATTCTCCCGCGGTGGGATGGACTGCAAAAAGGCCGCGATCGGTGTCGGAAGCATCGAGAGCTGACTGCGCGCGCTGACATCGATGCTGGTCAAGACTACCTGCGAGATGACATGCTGCAGCGCCGCCTGGCGAGTGGCCGGTGCTAGAGCTAGCGAGGCAAGCTCTGAGGGCCCGAGACTGCCGCCTGTTTGCACACCCAGCTGTGCGAGGGCCACGTTGAGGGTGTGGCCCTCCACGCCGACCGGACCGAGGTGGTAGTTGTTCTCCACATGTAGCTGTATCACGGTCCCCACGGAACGCAGGTCGGAAGCGACCTGACTGTCCGAGGTCGAGTCAAGGAGGAACCTGTCGAGCTGGAGCTTGTCGGCGGGCGGGGGCAGCGGCAGCGGTGCACCGTAGCCCTTAGGCTCGGCAACGATAGCGACCGACGTCGACGCGTAGTCGTCGGTCTCGTTGCTGCGACGTCGTCTAGACCAGAAGAAGGCAATGAGAAAGCCGAGGAGGGCGCCCGCGAGGAGACAGCCGATGGCCACCCCGGCAACAACGCCGCCGCCAATTCCCGAGGATGGCTGGGACTGGTCGGGAGTCTTCGAAGCCGGAGAGGCCGGAGAGGCCGGAGAGGAGCTTGCCGGAGGGAAGCCGGTCGAGGAGCTCGGGGGCCCGGTAGGTACCCTCGTCTGGCCGGGGTTTGAAGGAGATGCAGTCTGAGACGTCGCGGTTGTCATCGCCACCGCCATCGGCTGTCCCAGTGTGACTTGGGCATAGGACGTCACACTTCCAACTATGCTGGTGATATACCCCAGAACAATATTCGGCGACTGGAAGCCTGTTGCCGCAACCAAAATCTGTAGGGTTGTGGCCGTCGGCTGCCCGTTGACACTGTCGTACAGCGTCAGCACGGTGTTCGCCGTCACCGTCGCCGTCACCGTCGCCGCCATCGTCGCCATGGTTTGTCAGAGAGAAGAAGCTCAAAACAGAAATGCAGCCCAAAGACCGAAAGAACGGTTCCAGAGGGACAAAATCCACGGCTGGGTGTGCTCAGGGAGACGTATGGGGACCCTTTTTGAAGATGGCCGGTTCCAGACTCGAATGACCATCAGGCTCTCGTCCGGCACACTGTGTCACCGGGGTTGGCGCACCACCCCCCGTTCAATAATCAGCCACCGAAATGCATGGGGAGATGGGTGTGTGATGATAGGCCCAATGGGCAAGGCTCTGGGCCCTCCGAGCTCAGCTCGCATGCGCCTGCAGGAATGACGCTGTGCATGCTGCGTGGCAAATAGAACTTGGGAAATGTGCAGCTTTTGGACCTGAGCAACAGTGGGAGCTCCAAATCATCGTTTCTCCCAGCTCCCCCCCCCCCTCCGAGAGCTTCCCCTCCACCAACACATTCCCTTCAGTATCCCTCTGCAGGCCCACAAGATGAACGGCGATGCGACCGCCCAGCCCGACATCGTGGTGGCCATCGACTTTGGAACCACGTACACTGGTGAGTCTCCCACTCTCTACCCTGATCACCGCTGACTATCGCCCAGGCGTCGCATGGATGACCCCCCGGACGCCTATCCAGGTCATCAGCGACTGGCCTGGCAGCGGCGACCGCGGCGAGCACAAGGTGCCGACCACGCTGCTCTACCACGCTAGCGGCATGCTCTCGTCGTGGGGTTTTCTCTGCACCGGCGATGACGACGGCACCAAGACGCGGCGCGAGTTCTTCAAGATCTTCCTCGAGGCCGGTACGCTCGCGGACGCGCAGGCGCAGGGCATCTCAAGCGCGCCGTCGTCCACGCTCGAGGCGCAGCGCTTCGCGACTGACTACCTCTCGCACGTGTACGCGCACGTTAAGGAGAGCATCGAGCGTGAGACGGGGCGGCGCAACCTCCCCGGTGGCTGGGCGGGGCTGGCTGTCGAGTTTGTGTTCAGCGTGCCGACGACGTGGACGAGCCTGGGCGTGGTCAACACGTTCAAGACGGTCATCCGCAGCGCCGGCTTCGGCGTCGAAGGCCCGCGCCACTCGGCCGAGGTGGACTTGACCGAGGCCGAGGCGGCGGCCGTGGCGACGCTTAAGACCAGCGCCGTGGTCTTCGACATGGGAAGCCTGTTCCTGACGGTAGACGCCGGTGGCGGAACCGCAGACCTGGCGCTGATGCAGGTCACGTCGGCCGACCAGCAGGTGCCGCAGATGAAATCGCTCAACCCGGTGACGGGGGTGGGCATCGGAGCGACGATGATCGACCGTATGTTTATGAAAATGGTCGAGGCGAGGGTTAACGCGTACCCGACCATCGCAGCGGCGCTGCCGCCCGACTATCCGGCGCGGCTGGCGCGGAGTCACCAGTTTCGCACGTTCAAGCACATGTTTGGCGAGCGGGCGTATATGCAACCGGTGTTCAGGATCCCGATGGAGGGAGTGGCGCACGACTTTAGCCATCCGGGGCTGGGGATCGAGAATGGGCGTATGGTGTTCAGCATGTGCGTCCCTTGTCCCCCTTCTCGGTGTCGGGGGCTGACATACCTTGACGGTTAGGCATGACATCCAATCGCTCTTTGACCCGCAGGTGGAGGGCATCGTCAAGAAGATCATTGAACAGCTCGACTGGCTCCGAGACAACCACCAGCCGCAGCAAGTC
>Ga0247780_1000756_pt1 | contig 26507 bp, 31 predicted proteins | sample UWRJL079202R5_FD_179927 | JGI IMG/M metagenome (GOLD analysis project Ga0247780, IMG submission 179927) | Plant litter microbial communities from Arlington Agricultural Research Station in Wisconsin, United States - UWRJ-L079-202R-5 | ecosystem: Environmental > Terrestrial > Plant litter >... | reverse complement strand
AACTGGCACTCGTATCCAACTGCGCTGCGTCATGTGGGTGTGGCATGCACACCCTCACCCTTAGTGGGAGGTAGAAATATAGCATGTCGCGAGGCATGCGCGGGGCGTCCAGCTGGTTCTGGTCGTCGACTTCAAGATTGGTAGGGCGGGGTGATCTTGAACCTCCGCACGTGGCGGTAGCAGCCACCGTCACGGTCGAGTATTTCGGCACACTGCTGCAGGGCGCGCTTCACATCGGCAAGCTCGGCCACTACCACGCGCACCTGTCAGACCGCGCAGCATCGTCTGTTCGCTAGAGAAAGGCCCATAAGTCCTTGCGCCTTTCACGAGCGGGATGGTAGGAGTCATCGTCGTTAAGGTAGTCGCAAATGCCGCTCAGGACGAGCCAGGGCAGCGTCTCGAGCTTGGCTGCCATTCAATGGGTTTGCTGGGGAGATTTTGACTACGGTATCAGGTATTGATGCAAAGACTAATAAAAACAGAAATTTTGTTCTTCATCGTAGGCCAGGAGCACTGCGGAGGCCGCTGAATGGATGGGGTTGAACACAAAGTCGATTTGCTGCGGGGTGAAGGAGCTTGGAATTGACAGTGCCTTGATACGTACCCACCCGAAAGAAATTATGTAAGGTGGCCAGGATGACGCATTATGGATCTCCGTTTGTGAACGTAGCATGTGGGGTATTAGCTGACACACCCGCCATAACCCCTAAACATCCAATACCCCTGAACACCTGAACGGCCAAACAGCTAAACAGCCACCCTAGGTAAGGTACTTGAAAGAACTTCAAATTTACTACGAAAAAAAAAAACATCCACCCAAGGTACCTGCAGCAAGCGGGAAGCGGCCGCAATACGACATAACCATTCTATAGTCAACCACTATTGATAAAAGAACCGTGATGGCAACATCCCACGCCGCAAGCAGCTCAACAGGGTCAAAAGCAAAGATGTCGCTTGGTTCTAGGGTCTGCGGTCGTATTGATGCTCTCTCAACGGCACACGGACAACCTTCATTTTACATCCTTGCACTTTATGCCCGGCCAAGGGGGTTCCGTTGCCAGCATGGCCAGCCGCGTTTGCCCTCTACCGCGCTCTGCGACAGTATTCGACATGCCCGTACAAGGTAGGTAGGCATGTTTACCTTCCCCCTAAGCCTCTTGCGCAGCTCACTAATCAGAAATGAGCTCGAACAGGTCCCAAACGCAACGCAAGACGGTTACCTTTCCTATGTTCTGCGGGCTCTTTGCTGTCCTCCAGGTCGTCCTGATTTCTACTGTTGGGCTTCTGTCCCACGACCGGGGTAAGACCTCAGTTCCCCCCTCAGTGTGCTTTTGCGCATGAATCGGATTTCGACGGCCACCAACATCACCCGGCCGCCGTCTTTGCCCGACAAGACCTCAACAAGGCCTCCGGGCCAGGGAAATACATGGATGCACAGCCATCGCGCTGATGTCCAGGTGCGGCGTCTGGATAAGCCATCCGTGGGAGGTGTATCGAATGGCCTGAACCACACCTCGGATGCCACCTTTTTACATTGGGGTGACCCAGCTTTCAACCAGCGCGTGCTCATGTTCCTGCGCGGCCAGCAGGCGACAAACTCACTTCTCAACGGTGGATCGGACTACGAGGCTCCAGAGGGCCCTGGAATCGACAAGAACTTGTTTAACCACCTCGCCATGGGCGAGACAAAAGTCCCTATTTTGACGCCTGTCAAGGAACACACTCCACAATCTCCGGACAGTACCAGTACAACGAACGCTACAAACCCAAAGGCGAGCTCGTCGAAGCCATTCACAATATTATCGGCGCCATTCCTTGCGCCTCCATGCTACTCTACATACCTCTAGAGACGAAAGATCCGATCGAGTTACAACAGATGCCGACTACCTCTCGGGGATCAATATCTTTCCAGTACAATCCCGACTCTGATGGACGTGGAAAGAAAATGTAGAGGCTCTTGGCCGAGGACACGCTGGAGTACTCAGAGCTGTGAGGAAGTAGAACGAGGTGCTGTAAACATTCGGGATTTGTGTTCTTCAACCCTTTACCTTCTTTTCTCCCCTATATTTTCACTTTCAGGCTGTCTGTTCACACAGTAGCTACCGTTCCTTTCCTCGCTAACATGTCTCTTTGTTATGTTCCAAAGACCCTGTACTGTGCCAATAAGGTCTCCTGTGCATACTTTTGTGTGCTACTTGCATTGTGAGAAGCATGCTCGGTGTTGCAATAGGCCTTATTTGCATTGCGAAGGACCTCGATTGCTCAAAAACATGCCTCGTGGACATCATGAGAGGCCTCAGTCGCATTATGAAACGGCTTGTTGGCATTGCAAGACATCCCAGTTACATCGTAACAGGCGTTTATAGAATTCAAAAAGGCCCGGAGTACATTGTATGAGGTGTTGATTTGATGTAATTAGACCTCCGCTGTACCTGCACACCCTATTTCCCGGGAGTAATGCGACTCAGGTCAATACAGACAGCGATTGCTGTAATCCTTAACACCGTTCCTGCATGTGTATCTGTTTCTTTTTTTCGGACCTCGCTTGTCCCGTCTTCTTATCGTGGGCTGACGGAGGGTTTGTCCATAGCTAAGTTAGGTGTGGTGACTGATCTGTTTAGGCTTAGAATTCCATATCCGGTCTTCTATCCTTGCCCTGGGTAGGTATGTTCTGCTGTTATAGATCGTGAAGATCAGGGTTATTGGGGTTACGTGACTTGAATGAAGCTGGTTTATTTCTCGTGTTGTTTAGTCTAGATGTAGCTCTATTCGAGGAGAGTGGCGAAAAGTTCGTAGAAGAATAAGAGATTAAAAATTGATGTCCTTTAAAAGCTGTGAAATTCCATGTTTGCAGAAAGGAGAAAACCTGCAGGCACCCCAGATTGTACTTAACTCATCGCTTAACTCAATGCCTATGAATTGTATGAGAGCATTGCACAAAGGCGGACTTGGGGTCAAAACACACCATGAGCCAAATGGCAATCCTTGCCCATTATGAGAAAGCACACATGACCCTTTTGCTCGGCAATCAGCATCCCCACGCCAATCGTCCCCACTGCCGCCTCGCCTTTCACCTTCCAGTCCTCTCTAAGCTCAGCGTTGAAACCCCGAGGCTTCCACATCCCGCGTCACTTTTTCGCCGTATCGGCGCAAAGAAAATGTGGACAAAAGAACCCGCAATCAACGAAACATCGTGAGGCAAAGAGTCTCGATCAGCTTCATGTCTGCCACCTGCAAGGTCCTCCCGGCGCAAGCAAGGCCTGCAGCTATACAGGAGTGTCAGTCGAAGGAAACTTTCTGCAAACACTAGAGGGCCAACATACCTCTGAAGTAGTCGGCAAGGAATGTCTCCCCAATCTGCTGGAGCGCCGCGATCGCTCCCGACTCATACGTCAAATTGCCGCCCGCCTTGACTTTGTTGGCCGTGATCTCGTGGACGAATCGCTCAAAAGAAGCACGTTTCATCATCAACAGAGTTCTCTCTCTTCGGGTACTGTGAAGTCGACGAGCCGCGAGAGCTGTCATCATCAGCAAATAGAACAATGTGGCGTGCTACCTCAAGGAGTAGAAGGTGCTTACTTCTGAATCTCGCCCGAGGATCATGTTTCGTGTTTGAAACCCGTGCCAGGGCTCAAGGCAGGCGCTCCCTCCTGTCTCTTTCCTCTTCCCGCTGCTGGGTGCAGCCTCGTTGACGCCACGGAGGTCGGCACTAGCCGCCGGTCTCGCATTCAAGGCTTGAGTGTTGGAGTCGGACGCATTCATTGGTTTGCCGTAAAGTTCAAGTTACCCTCACACACATCACCTCTCGCCACCTTATTAGGGTGCCGCTCAGGATATGGTCAGGCAAGGCGCTGTACGTGGTTTGTAAGGGCCGGCCGGACTTGGGGAAGCTCGCGTGGGGATTGTACAAAGAATGGCGCGGAGGGTTCCACTTGTTGGGGCATTTTTGACATGTGATCAGTTCTCCGTGCTTGCTCTTTCCAGATTGCTTGACCTGTCTCTGTGGTGCAAAACCCGCTCTCAAACTTTCTCACCACTGTCACCCATTCCGTCTCTCTGCACACAAGCAAAGACCGCCATTTCAAAGCACTAGACCAAAATGGTCCCATTCATTGCACGCCTAAGTGTCAAGGACGTTCGTGGAGGCACAAAATGTTAACGAGCGTGGGGTTTTTATTCAGAACTATTCAGCAAGTAGCGACAGGAAACATGATTCAGCCGAGGTGCATCCTTGGCTCGGACACGAACACTAAAACAGGTACACCCAGAAAATAAACCGCAGACAAGCAATGCGATGACAGAAGACAAAGAAGACACCAGAATCGTATCTCTGGTCGGTACTGCTTCACCAATTTCCTTCATGTTCTCCCAGTCCCAGAACCCAACTTCCAACCTCACTAGTTCACCTGTGCCCGCAACTGTTAGCGCTCGGACTCAAGGCAAGAGGCAACTCAACTACGGGGCCCGCTCAATGACCTGGATGAACCTCCCCCTCGGTCCCCTCTCCCATCCCAATGTCTGGCCCTACGGCATCAGGAACATCCGATCATCCGGACCCTCATTGCCTATGACCTGAAGGAACTTCCTCACCTTGCTATCACCATTCTCCAACGGCCTCTCGTGCTTTGGCGACACAACAGCCGACTCGCCGCCCGCAACAGCATTCAGCAGCGTCGGCACCGCCGTTTTCAGCACCGCAGGCGCCACCTTCATGACAGCCGGCGCAATGACCTGCACCGCCTTCATCAGGCCACCGAGAAAGCTCTCCTGCTGCGCGCCGTCGACACCCCCTAAGATCACGCTCTCCTGTAGCGCCTTCTTATCCGCCTCGACCACCGCCTGGAGGGCGCACTCGGCCACAACCGCGCGATGCGCCAACCACGCCGCCGCCTTCTCGTCCGAGACAACACCCGGGGTACTAGTATCATCAACCAGGCCCGCCTCGGTATCGCCGCCCTTCTTCGCCAAGATCTCATCAATCTTCTTCAGCCCAGCCCTGGCGCTGGTGAGAAGAACAGGCTTCGCGACCGTCAATGCACTCGACAAGAATCCGGTGATGTCCTGGAGAAGAGACTCGGTTTCAGGGCTGTTGAGTTTCTTCACCGGCACCGTGTTAATCGAGTTGATCAGGCCGTCCACGCCCTCGTCGCCCGTCATGACATCCGCTTCCCCATCCTTGCGGAGCGAGGAGGCCGCCGGGTGCCAGGAAGTGTCCTTCCTCACAAGGCCCTCATTCATGGCAAAGCGAAGACCGGCCTGCGACAGAAGCGGAACCATTTGTCTGCCGAGCTTGTCGGCCTGGGAGGCGTTGAAGCCGCACTCGGTGTACTTCTTGCGGATCGAGCCGAGGAGCTTCTCGCTGGCGGGGCTTCGCTCCATGCGCAGAACGGTTTGAAGCGCTGACTCGGCGAGGATAGCGCGCTGGGCCGTGCCGCGCTCCAGTGAGATGGGCTTGGTGGACACGGCGGTCTTCATGGTGTGTACCTCGTCGGCGTTGCTGGGCGGCGCGTCGCCGATGAGGCCGGATTCGGAGACCGCCTTGTTCAAGGCGCTGAGGGCTATGCCGCCGATGCACGAGATAGGAGCGCCCAGCGGCCCGAGCAGGGGGGAGCCAACGGCGAGAGCGGTTTGGGCAATGGGTGCGACGACGCGGCCGATGTCTTTGAGGACGCTGAAGAAGTCTTCTGTGTTGCGGGAGTCGGAGAGCATCTCGGACTCTTGCTTGTTGAGGAGAGTGGAGATTGGCAGAGAGGTGATGGACGGGATGGTAGGGCTCGGGGCAGTCAAAGCCTCGAGGAAGGCGTTGTAGTTGACGCCGTACTTGCCCCCGATGACACTGGCCGAGTTGAACGAGCCGCCATAGCAATGCGTTCCGATGACAAAAGCACCCTCGTCGTCTCGCTGGATTACAGGAGCACCGGACTGTCCCTTGAAAGTGGAGATCTTGTAGGAGATCATGTTGAAGTCGCTCTTGTCGAGGTCGAAGCTGGTCGACTGCATGAGCTCGTACATACGGGCGCCGAGCTCGTCCGCAACAATCTTGTCGCCGGGGTAGCCCGCGATGTCGAGCATGACGTTGGTGCGCCTGGTGGGGGTGTCCTTGAACTTGAAAGGGCGGAGGTTGCCTTCGAATGGTCTGTCGAGCTTCACGAAGCCAACATCCCCTTGACGCTCGGCGCCCTTCACCCAGCGCAGCGTGGACCCAGCCTGGACGGCGAGTCGCTCCTGCACGCTCTTGTCCTGGGCCACAAATTCTCTCCCGTGGTATCCGATGTAGGCCTTCATCTCGCTCACGCGACCGAGACCCTTCTTGGTATCAGCGCTGATGTCGAACACGCAGTGGCCAGCCGTGATGAGGGTGTCGGGGGAGATGAGATATCCGGTGCCGATACTACGAGCCGACAAAGGGGTTAGTTGATGCCATCACAGCCGATGAAGTGCTGTCCGCCTCCAACGTAATAGGTAGGTACGGTACGGCCGTGTGAAACACTCACGCGTAACGCTTGTCATCGGGCCCCATGCCTTCATAGCGGATGATAAGCTTGACAATCGCTATTATCACTCGTCAACACCATCCATGCCAATGGGATTGATTATTTGGGACTCTCAGCAACCTACCGCGATACTTGCCGCCATTGGCATAGTCGCTCGAGTCGACCGGGATACGATTGTCAGGCAGGAATACATCCTCGCCGGTGGCATAGTTGCCAATCAGGAGAGGGAGCAGGGAGAGCAGGAACTCAGAGGAGCCCGGGGAACCCAGCTGAGGCGTCTGGGCGCCTACCTTCCAGGTAGCGCCAATGACGCCGGAGGCGGACAGGACTTCATCGGCTGAAGGCATGATGGTTCTTTGGCTTGATGGTGAGCGGGAGGTGGAATGTTTCGAGTGTTGTGAGGAGAGAAATGTGTTAGAAGATTGGTTGTAGACGGAGGGGGAGTGTACTTGTTTCTGTCTGGACCTGAAGTGTTGTTGATGGGGTTGCTTCCCTCTTTTTATACACTTTGTGTCTCTAAATTCTCGACCAACAGCCCAGGATCATAATGGAATGGAAGGTCGAGATATCCCGTATCCTGTCCAATCTCGGCGAGTCCTTGGAAGCTCAATGTCTCGATATTCCTAGAGGACCTCTCCAGCTCGCCACCGTCGCCGATCATGTATGAGACTGAAAGTCCGCTCTGCGGGCTCTGCAGCGTTCTATCCCCGATGAAGCCAATATCCCTCACTCTCTTCACATCATGCTTCCGTGACTGGCTGAGAAACACACCTCGTCACAGCCGGCAACTGCCTCTTCACAGCCTTCCTGCCATACAACGACGAGATCGAGCCAATGATCTGCCAATCTATCTCCTCGAATCCCGCCAGAAGGTGCTGTGCTTGGCACTATCGAGTGCTCACATCACGTCGGGCTTCATGCACCCTGCGGTGTTCGATGCCCGGACAAGCCAGCTTCAGCGACTCCATGAGAGGATTGGCGGAGAAGCTCTCGGATAGCCGTGCTCCCGCCGGAGCTGATACTTCTGCACAGCAAGCCTCTATGCTCGTAACCAGCTGAGATAGTACCATGATGCATACCAACATGTACACAGTGATCTAGAGCTGACAAGGAGCAGACTCTCCGAGGTGAAAGACCGCCGCTGCTGCTGCTGCTGCTTTTACACCAACTTCAGCAAGCCTCTATGCCCGTAGTCAGCCGTGACGGGACAACTATGCACACCTGCACAGCGATCGAAAGCGGAATAGGGGCAGAGCCTCCGAGCGGGGAGCCGCGCCGAGCGTCCCATTGACTTCTCCTTTGGGAAGCAGTGTGATCGGGGCTGAGCTACGCCAGCCCGTTCTAGACGCCGCCATTGCAGACGCACTCTGCCACTTTGGGGGGAGTTTGCCTCTGTCCCCGCACCCGTGGCTCACAGACACCCAATTGCGGAATGCCGATGGTATGCAAGAGATGAGAGACGCGGGCTGGATGACGAAGCAGCACATAACCGGGACTCGAAGAGGCGTCTGACAGCAGTGGACCATCGGGGCTGGGCTGGCATGGTGCATGCAGAAAAGCTTATCATGTCATGCAAATCATCGGTAATTCAACAGCGGGAACGGGAAGAGGCTGCCTGCCCTTCACTCGTCTGCCTGTTCCGACCGGGTGGTGTGCCACCTGCGGAGGTTGAACTCCGGCTGCTCAATGTTTTGCATGATGATCCATTTCCAGAGCGGATTGACTTCGACGTGTTCGGCTAGGGATCTAACGATATCAATACCACACAGAGCAGTGGCCATCACGGTAGTAAACGAAATCCGAGTGTTAGCACGCAAGAAGACGATGAGGGAGAACTGTTGTCAGGCAATAAATCCATGATCTCCTGACTTGATCTATCCCCGGTATCAGAATGAGCATCTTCGGGAAGATACTACCTGTCAGAGCCATTTGCACAAGTGCCATGTTAACATTACAATGAATATCGATGAAAATCCCATGTCTCCATACCAGTGTGGCCGCTTTTTCGGTCTATGTAGCCCGGTTGTACCCTCATCCACCGAGGCCAGTTCCCGTATCCCGCCAAAGCAGCAGCCCCCAATCAGACACCTAAGGTCGATTCTCAGTGTTCTACTTGCCTCCCAGACCACGAGTTTCCTTGAACGCTCCTTGAGATACATACCCGCATGGGAAGAAACGTTGAAGTTGTCGCAAGACGTCATAGAGAACCTCCGAACCAGTCCTCTTGATCTCCACGCTTAAAAGCGCCCAGGAAGTTGGATATCAGAAGCCGTGGCTTCATTTCAAGACCCCATTCATCGAAGATTTCATGTGCTGGGATGTTGGCAATGCTGCAGTGAGTCGATGGTCGAGGGATGTGAAGACATGGATGGCGTTACCAGCGGGAGGAGAAAGTCAAGGTTCCGTTCTATGATCGACCCAGTCACATCAATAGGTGGGTATCAAGCTCCTGGTGTTGCTGAGGCGAGGGTTGCGAATTTTACCAGTCAAGAGAATGCGAGCAGCATCCTTGAGGGGGTTCCAGGGGAATTGCTGGAGAGGGGCGTTTGGGGCTCCTTGGGAGGGGCGTTCCGTGAGAGGGAGATCTGTGTGCGATGTTGCATGCGTTGTGACTATCCCAATACTGGAGACTCAGACAACAAGTCAATTGAAGAGCTTCGTGGATGTTGGTGCTCATTAAGCGGGTAGATGTAGCTCGTTTGCCTATCCGTTGGGGACCGAGTCGTACAGAACTGACAACTTGTCTGTTCTGTATATTTGGTGGGAATCCTGCTCAAGGGAGCCAAGGACCAAGAGCTACCACTTGAAACGCTGAGGTTTCTGTTGTCGAAGTCGATTCAAGATCTCATGCATTGTTCGGTATGCGGCGTGCCGAAATTGCCATCACCGCCCTTCGAAACTTGGTTGTGGTCCGAACTTGACACTGTTAGTATCATTCAAGTCAGGGCGCGGGAGAAGACAAGCCAAACATACCAGAGGATATGCTTCAGTGTCAACTGTTGAATGCGTAGAATACTCAAGAGGGGGCGGAGACATTGTTTCAAGATATCAAATCCCGAGAGAGAACCAAGCCTGTCTGACCCAGCGGTGATCCTAGAAACAAGATGTCTGCGAACAAAGTGTTGACTCTTGAAGATGCGGAGTTGTACAGCCACGTCAGTTCACCCTGACCGGTAGATACAAACGAGGCTCGGTTCCTCAAATAAAAGCGCTGAGATGGATCTAGAAATACCGGAAGGGATCTCGTCAATGGCTTGCCGACCTGTTGTTTGCAATCCTTGCCTCGCGCGTCATCGGCCTACAAAGCATTGTCGAGATTTTGACAGACTTCGATGATCGATCCGAAATAGATTTTCTTTCGCTCAGAGCAGGATGCGATGAAATGTGTGACAAAACCATGGAGACCCAGCAGGGAATCAGGTTGTTCAATTTCTATTGGTTGGTTGTTGGTTTCTTGCTTTTGTGGAAAATCCCTGCCTTCGTCAGTTCCGTACATTGCAAAAGGTGCCATCAGCGGGCACTCGGAGCTGGACTGATCACTCACCTTACCCAGTCCGTCTGGGCTCACGAAGCACTTTTGTGACGTACTTGGGTCATTGGAGGTTGAGAACTATTGATTATCAGCATCTGCTCTGCAAGCTGCTCGGCTCCTTGTCAAATCAGACGAGCTAGCTGGGACTTACAAACTTCACCCGGCAATCACTTCTGGGCTACGCAGCCCAGTGACGTAGGGCTCCACGTGAGCGGTTCGACGCATACTCAAGGCCGGTTGGTTGCGCGGGGGTGCCTAGCCGAAGCCAGACAGCCCCCGCGCAACTCCGGGGGAAGAGCCAGTGCCCGTTACTGTTGCCATTCCGACAACGCAAAAGGCTTGAACGACGAAGAGAAGCGGCGCGGTCTTAGGAAGTGGGAAGAGGATCGAGGTGAATGTCTTGGGAAGGGCTAGAAAATGTGTTGTATGTGTTGTGTGATAGGGGAAACCTGGAGGAGAAAAAGAAAGCAGCGATTGGAAATGAAACCAGAATTGATCAGCTAGCCTGGAGGCGAGAGGTAGCTTAGATCGGCGGAAAGATGACGAAGATAGAAAATAAAGGTTAAAATTTGGCAGTGAAAGCAAGCCTTGCCGGGTAGAAGGAGGGGAGCAGAGAGGGCACGAGAAGTGTGAAGTGACGGGTAGAAAGGGAAGAGCCTGGATTTCCGAGGCGAGAGATTCCAGGTGAAGTAGAGGAAAGAAAATTTCAAAAGAAGGAAGCGCTAGCGATGAAAGGTGGAGTCAAAGGAAAAGGATGTCAGGTGAAAAGGTCGAAAGCGAGGGGACCTGGCAGGCCGCAGAACAGGTGCTCCAAAGACCAGCCAGTGAGAAGGCGAGATCTTTGGGCAGAATAAAACCCAGTGGGCGAGGAAGTCGTGAGCTGGAATGGAGACGAAAAGGGAGGTCTGGGTCCAGAAGCAATGAAGAAGAAATATATTTACGAATGCGAACTTTAAATAAGATAGCTGGTCTTTACGTGGATGAAGAGCATAAGTACTTTTATGCTGCCTGGTTGTGAAGCGAGAGGGCGATAAATTGTGGTGGAGAGATGAGGAACGGTTGGGGAGTTGGGGAAATCTCTAGTACGTGAGAACTCTGGTGCTGTCGCCGATGGAATTGGATAAAATGCGGAACGTGTCAAGTCCTTCCCCAATACCTCCAACCACAATCTTGCTGCTGGCAGCTCAGCACCCATTGACGAAAGTTCGGGGTCGACGTCGCCCCGCTATTAGCAGCAGTCACCGGGCAGGAGGATGGCCGCGGGTGATCTGACCTGAGCGCTGGGGTGACCTTCGTCGATGCCGCCACTGACGAGACAGTGTGCACGGCGGCGTCCGCCAACCGTGCCGCCACGTGGCGATCTGGTCGTCGGGGAGGGCTTGTGCCCAGTGCGGGTCATGATGAAGAATAAGTGGTAGAGCTGCGCTATGAGATGGTATTGTTCTTCGTCACTTAGCGCTCGGGCCTGGTGTTCGATAGTTGCCTCGAGGCACTGGAGGCAAGAGTGACTCATGATCACAAGCGCCGAGACTCGCAACTTTCGGAGACCCAGTGCTCAAGCTTACTGTGTGAAGAGGAACAAGAGTTGACTTACCTCTGGAGAATCTGAGTAAAGCCTGTGCATAGACAATGAAAGTGGACCGTGCGGTTGTGTTCATCTGCGTGCCGTTGTTTTGTGCACCTTTTCTCCCAGCAACAACCACAACACCCACATACCAGATTGCGAGACCTGCCTTTCCTAGCAACAACCACAACGCCACACATCAGATCGCGAGACTCGCCATTTCTCGTAATAACTCTCCACACAAAAATTTGCAGTCTCCAAAACCCTAAATCAAAATGGCGTCTCTCCTCACCAATCTTCTCTCCGTTCCCCACAACGACAACCTGATCGTCACCACTGAGCAAGACGAGATTGCTGCCACCAATATGTTGCACCCGACCACCAATTGTAAGCTTTTCCTTCACTTCTTTCACCTCATCGCTAATTATCTTACAATAGATTCTCCGCCCCCGGCACCGGAGCCGGCTGATATTTTCGACGGCGTGGTCGACACCAGCCGCCACAGTGTCAAAATAACAACCAACAGTCAATCTAATGAGGCCCTCTCGAATTCCGCGACGGCGGTGGCGGTGGAGATACTGCAAGCGATGCAGGCGACCACCACCCCCGCCGAGAGAATCGCGAAGAGTGTTGTCCTTGGCGGCGTCCTCAGCCTGGCCATTTAGCGACTGACCGGCCAGCAAGCCCCGAAAGCGCCACTTATGGTATATTTCTTCTCCTTCTATTTATTATTATCTCAGACTGACAGAATTCCAGAGAAAAATCAACGCAACTAAGCCGATCATACCCCGCTACGCACTGCGCCTGTACCACCGTGCTGGACGGAACAAAAAGTAGACTTCTTCGTCGAGCTTGGGAGACTTGGGTCTTCCACTACCCTCACGACAGCAAGCGCTTTAGCGACGACCTTTGCTATCCTTTCGGCCTCGCTCGGCATTCAGAGGATCAGTAGAGCCATCTAGGTGTCGAGGTATCATGGGGATGAGCATCTGGGCATTCATGCAGATTGGGAGGGGGGGAGCACTAGGCATGACATAGCGTGCAGAATTGACCAAGTACACCCCAGCATCGGGCCAAGCTCCCATAGCGTCACTCTGCGGTTGACTTAACATGCTCCATTTCTAGACACCAGCAACGCAGGCACGTGAGATGTTGTGGTAATACTCGTTTTGCCGGTTACTTTTGGCGATATCATTGTTGATGAAAGTGATTGGGCCAAGGGCCTGACGTGCTAGGTGCCGGTGAAAGTGGCTGGGATTGCCGAGTCCAGAGCCGTGATTTGAACAGTTGAAGGATCGCAAGTGGGACGAAAAGCGATCGGGATTGGAGAGGTATTATTTTATATCGCCAAGAAAGCAAACTGCCCACTTCCAAACTTTGCCAGCCAGGCAGGAAATGAATTGATGATAACGTCTATGCTTCGTCTTTGGGCTCACTACTTTAGCAGCACCTAGAAACTTGAACTGGTTGACCTACTAGGCGGTGGTGGAAGCAAAGCACCGCCATACAACATGATGCTTTAGCGGCAACTTGCAGAAGACCTCGCCTCAAACAGATACATTCACGTCGAGTCGGAGCGTCAAACCATGCCGGCAACGCCAAAGAACACCATCAGGCTGTATCAACACCACAATGTATTATCACTAAAGCCAACGATACCTCCTCCGGCTAAAACTAGACAACCTAGCCACCTCCGCCTTTTATAATCCGCCTTGCTGTCCAGCCCTTCGAGCTCTTCCGTAGACCATAACATTCATCACGATATTGGATCTCATCCTTCCCAAAGATGCCAATTCTATGTACAAAACTCCGTGTTGTACGTATCCATGACCAAAACCGACCCCAGACAAGAGAGAAATAAAATGGACCAAATAGCTGGAAAAGAAGTACGATCTCAAGAATAGATAGGGGTATACCAATATTTACAACCATTAACCGCATGCTAATGCCTTGCCGTAACGGCTCGTTGTAAACGAGCGCCACAGCCGAGACCGAAACCGGGTATCGTAGTGTTGAGCGGACCAAGAGCGCCTCTAGTCATAACCAGCTCCGCGTTGCCAGGGGCTGCCGAAGGTTAGCATAATTCTGCTTGGCATGCAGCCTCATTACAGGTTAACTCACCCTGCACCAGTGGCAGGCGCAGGCCCGTTAGGATTCCTGTACCCCACAGCGGCGTTGACATTGTGCTGGGAATGGTGAGATTGGTGGCCAGATAGGTTCGAAGTGGAGCCAGAAAGTGGGCTTGGCTCCCTAAAGTGACTGCTCGCCCGGTTCTTTAGAAGCCCCGAATCCTGCCCCTGGCCATTTTGATAGACGGGGTAAGATGGATCGGCATTGGAGTGACGCATGGAGTGTCGCATGGAGTTCCTCGCCGAGTGATGCGACGAAGGACGCGGCATGTTTGCGGCGCTCGACACGGGGGACACATCGTCGTCGAGATCGAGTGTCGGTTTGAACCCTCTGCCGCTGTTGCGGGCTGTGGCGGCAAGTGCGTCGAGCTGGTCGGAAGTCTGCAGATGCGTTTGCGACTTCATGAAAGATGCACGGTCGTCATTCATGAACTGGTATCGAGTATCCGGATTGTTGTGGAATAGAACGATACCGGTGGTGATTATGAGCATGAGGAGCAAGATGAGCGAGAAAGCAGCATTTGCGATCCACAAAACCACCCCCACTACACCAATGACCAGGGGCGGCAAGCTGAGAACGTCCGTGAAAATAAACAGGAAGATGGCGTTAACGAAGTTCATTGAGCAGATGGCGATATTGAAAGAGTTGGTGCTCTTGTCCATCCATGGCCTCATGACACTGGCAGTGATGAGGGCCGCGGCCTCGAGGACGATCAAAGCAACCGCCTGGACGACCCCCGAAGCCTGCGCAAGGGCGATGAACATGCCTTTGAGAAGGAGGTAGAACAGAATGGGGACCAGGAAGTAATACGCCGAGGCACGGTACTGGACGTATAAGAACCCCCATTTGTTGAGAGTTTGCGGGTTAGAAAACAGGATGTATGCGGGATTCTGGTGCAAGGCGATAGATCGTCGAGCTATGCTGATAATTTTGAAGGAGGCCCACCCGAGAGTTAAGATCATACCGAAGAAGAAGAAAACGGCGAGTACCATGGCGGCAGGGCTGTCGTTTTGCGTCAACTCCCATAGACAAAGGATCGTCATTTGCGGAAACCCAATGACAAGCACACGGAACATGAGGCCTATTTAACGTCAGTTAGCGTCCCAAGTTCGCTCATTCCTGCGAAGTAACATACCCTTCAGGGTAGTCTTCCATCCTCTCCGGAAGTCCTCAAATGCCTCCCCCTTGATAAACCCGCGTTTTGCGGCCAGCTCGCAGAAGCCTTTCAACAGCAACGTGGCGAGGGCGGTGAACACAACAAAGATGTAAAAGAAGGTAAGACCGGTAAGGAATACGTTGGTGGTTTCGATCCCTGCGAGAAAGGCGACTCTCTGGATACCGTAGACGATGTAGCTGCCAGAATAAGTCTTGATATTCGCTCGTTTTGCGAGGCCGGATGCAAGCTCCAGGGCCGGCGCAGGGAGAGCAGCGATCGAACGGTGGATGAGCTCGCGTGTGGGGACGATTAGCGGTGCTGCACGTTTTTCTACCTGTACGGACACAGTAGCGAGCGAGTTGAATATGTTGGATGCAGTTCCACCAGTCGATCGCTGGTACCAGGTGACAATGTCCTGAATGAAGTCCACTTTGATGATACCCATGCTCCATTGGAAGTCCTGGGTCCACGCACGCACAACTGGGGGAAGGGGTACTCCGCACAAGCCGATCATTGCCTGTGCTTGGAAGTAGGCGAATAGCGACAACGCCATTGATGCGACGTGTGAGGCTGCGTTCGAGTAGCCCAGACCTGAAACGACGGCAGCCGCAATCAGGGCAAGACCTGCGATCGCTGCAGTGGCCCATTTTACGCCTATCAAGTCAACTATCGCAGTGTTAGCAACCCAGCATGGGATTACAGGGCGCTAATGCCCGAACGAACCTGTCATTCCGTTTGAGATATTGGCCTGCACGCATGCGACTGTTTGTCCGGTCTTGGAACCATCTGTCATGTTGAAGAGAACCTTGACGGTAGCATCCAAATCCGGGAATGTGTAGGCAATGCCGGGGATCTGGCGAACAGCAGAGGGCTCTAACTTCAAGTTGAACGGCGGCTGGTTGTGATTGCCGGGGGCCATGGGGCACAACCCGGGCAGGTTGATCTCGCACGGGTCGATGGTGGTACGAATGAACTGATACCCGTAGGCACGAATTGAGATATCGAACACCACCAACCCCTGAATGGTTGTAGTGGCAGCCATGTTGATCGAAACCGTATTATTATTCGGGGTGAAGACAACGTCGAAAAGACTCGCCGTGAACTCGGAATTTGCCTGGCAGGCCCTCAGGGAGGTCGATCGGAGCACATTTTCGGCGCTCGCAAAGGGGAGCGCGAGGATCGCCAGGCAGGAGAGGAGGAGGGAGAGTACTCGTCGCATTTCGAAGGCCATCTTGCGGCTGGGGTGGGCTGGTCGTCAGCGCAATCGCTTCGACAGAGGCGCCCTCTTCCGTCCGATTCGGATGTTCGATTATACAGCGATCGAATCCTCGCTCCACATAGTCGGCCGAAATTCTCCACGAAGCAGCTCGCGATCTGAGGCGGGTCGCTGCGATCGGTCTGTTTGTTTTTATGACGTTGGACGGTCCGAGGGACGGGGAACAAGGTACGGGTGATCACTGGTGACAAGTGACGTTGACGCCGGCGAGGACAAAAGCGAGCGGGATTGGCTGAGCGCCTAAGAACACACAGGACCCATCTGGAGATAAAGCGTCAATTGTCGCAGCTTCAAACCAGGGTCGTAGACGGCGGTGTTGGGCCGCAACGAAGGACGTCGAACGATTGAAGATGGTTGCGGGAGGACATCCCTGGGTCGTCGTGGGATGAAAGGGAGAGTGCGCAATCACCCCGTTGCAGTGGGTCCAGGCGTGCAGCCAGGCGCGGGCAGAACGGGCAGCTCGTGTTCGTGACAAGGGCGGGAGGGCGGCTGGAATGCCCGGGCAGGGATGATTCTTCGCGGGGTGCCAGCGGCCGCAATCGATCACCACAGAGCTGGCCACGAGCTGGTCTGACAGCAGCGTGAGCAGCACGGGCAAAGTGGCTGTGCTGATAAAAACGCACAGGCCAGGCCCTAACCGAGACCAAGCTCAGCCAAGTCAGGCATCATCCAACAGGGCAGGGCGGACGAGTGTGACGTTGAGGTGATCCACAGCAGGGGAGTGGGGAGCAATACGGTTGGTCGACGGAGCAGCCTGGACTTGGCAGGAGCCAAGACCCAAAGAATCTTGATTGTTCACGGTTCGCGGCCAGAGCTGCGAACGGCCAAAACACTCAAGATGCGGCCCGTCAGGAGATCGAGCACGAGCTACGGATTACGTAGCGCACTGTACGGAGGTACTCTAGTTCGCTCGTCCATTATCAGTTCAGGGTTTCTGCACCTCCGTCTGGTGTTGAACGCTACAGGACGTGGCGCGGGACATCCCGCAAGGTTAGACATCAGGCCAATGAACAACTCAGGGCTGCTGGCGGGTAACCCCTCAGTCCCAGGTTAATGTCACATCATGCGAGACATCAACGTTATCGACGGGCCGTTGGAAATTCCATCATTGCTGTCCGTCGACGCCGTCTGCGCGTGGCTGATTTTTCTCTCCCCAAAATTGAAGTGTTTCTCTTTCAGGCTCACTAGAGGGAACAGAGATGGCCGACGCTTCGGGTACATGGCATCGCCAAGTCGCGCAACCGCGCCGCACAACTTCGCGTAAACCAGGGTTAGGGTCTGGCGGTTCGGCTTATCTTATCGGAAATTGTGGTGGTCTCGGCGCAACTCATGTTTGCAACCTCCCCCACACCCGCCCGACCATCTGCGACGCCCTAACGGCAAGCCATCGTCCTCAATTCCACTGCATCTTGCCCGCTGCCTCACAGTGAGGGAAATACCGAGACGACACTATCCGTCAGCGCGAACGAATCCGGCGCCGCCCATCCCCACAAAGACGACAAAGCTGCAGAGAATGCAGGCTCCCTGACTGCTGCGACTGCGACCCCTCTCCAACTTCAGCCGTCTGGGCAACAAAGCCGCCATCTGCGGTCCCGGCGCCTTTGACAAAGAGCGCTCTTGGGCTGCGCAACACAGATTTTGGTACTCAAATAGTACCCGAAACAGCGCCCGGCCCCCCGGCTGGTGGCAGCATCTCAGAAAACGGGCAGCAGGATTGATCAGCCGTCTGGCAGCGCGTCTCCCAGACTCCTTCGTCAGTATGCCTGCCACAAATAAGAAGGCTCCTTTGCCTGGCTCCTCACGCTCGGTTCCTGCCAAAGCAGCCGCGTCGAGCAACCCGCCGTCGAAGAAGCGAAAAATGGAAACGTTCCATTACGCTGTGCGTGCCGGCAGAAAGCCAGGCATCTATACGAGCTGGAAGGAGTGCCAAGACCAAATTGTCGGGTTCAAGGGCGCTCAGTGTACGCCTGTCCCCGTATCTTCCGCTTTGCTCTATACGCTAAAACCCCCGCAGTCAAGAAGTTTTCCCTGTACGAGGATGCTGTGGCTTTCGTTGCCGGCCAGAACCCGCCATCCAGCGCAAACGATGAGCCGACCCGATTTTATGGCGTCGCTGTCGGACGTAAGCCGGGGGAGGATAAGGACTGGGGCAAGGCCCAGGAGGCATTTGTCGGTTGGGGGCGCCCCAAATACAAGAGGTTCGAAACCCTTGCCGAGGCGGAGGAGTTTGTTCGGAAGTTCAGCGGCCAAGCGACCAACACCGCTCCCGTCGCTGCCACTTCTGACGCCTCGGAGAACGCCTCGGAGGACGCCCTAGAGGAGATCGATGAGCTACAACCACCAGCCAAGAAAGTCAAGAAAACAACCGGGGCCTCTCCGAAAAGTGCCGATGCTGTTGTGTACACTGATGGAAGCAGCCGTGGCAACGGCAAGATCGGTGCGGCTGCTGGCGTGGGCGTTTACTTCGGACCTCAAGATCCAAGGTTTGTTCCATCCATAAATCCAGAAGACAGCACGAACGTGCTTACTGACCACGGTTCTGTCCAGAAACATCTCAGAGCGGTTGGAGGGCGACCCCCAGACCAATCAGCGAGCTGAACTGACAGCCATCCTGCGTACCCTCGAGGTGATTAGTGATGACCAGCCAGTTGAGATTCGCAGTGACAGCAAGTACTCGATCAAGTGCGTCACAGAGTGGTACGAAAAATGGGAGAAAAACAAATGGAACACGACCACCGGACCCGTCAAAAACAAGGATCTCGTTCAGGCAATCCGTGACAAGATCAACGCGCGGGACAAGAAAGGGGTCCGAACGAAGTTCACTTGGGTGAAGGGGCACGACAATGAGCCTGGCAATGTTGCCGCGGACCTTCTCGCTGTGGCAGGCTCGAGAAAGGTGTGATGGCATTTCGATACCCATATTGCTAGTTGGGATTGTTTTAGCGTTTTAAGGCAAGGTTTCTGGGCGTAATACGGCCTCTGGGCGGGCGGTACATAATATGGTGTGTCTGTCCATACCCCCTCAATTTTGGTCTTGCGTCGTCGATGGGAAGTTTGTGAATGGTGACGGATTTCTTGGGCTATGGGGAGATGGAATGGCGAAATAGGACATACCCATCGGGTTTAAGGGCAAATTTTGGGGATCACTGCACCCCTGATCCAGGACGGATCGTCATTTCTGGTATTCAAACTCAAATTCAACTTGCAAGTCACAATGATGATCCCGGTCTCGCCTCCATACATTGCCAAAACCAACGGGTGTCATTTCCGTGGCGTTCGACCTCGACGTCAAGGGTACGTCAGGCTTTCCCACCCCGCACAATGGCGGGTTGTATTTCAAGCCAGACAGGTCTGCTCCCCCTTCTATTTGAGGAGTTGTTTTTTCATCTTTGCCCATTGAAACGGCACACAGATTACACCCAAATACCACGCCGAATCTTCTCAAATCACCATGAATCCCCTTCGCGCCGCCAATGCACTCTGGATCACATCCCTCTGCCGTGCGGTGCCCCGCCTGCCGATGTGCAGCCAGGCCGCTCGGTGTCTGTCAACTACCGTCCCACGCCACGTCGCCATGGCTGACGGCGGCCGCGCCGTCGACGACATCGACCTCGCCTTTGACTACCCGTCCGAGATGCAGGAGACGTATACCACCCCGGCGGGCGCTCACCAAGCTCGCGTCGACAAGGAGATGGGATATCCTGATCAGAGGATCCTGTATGTTATGTCTGCCACTGTTGTTGTCGCCCACACTCGCGCAGAGAGAAGACAATGTCCATCCTTCCTCTTTCTTGATGCTTCCGTCCCCTTGCCCTTCCATCGACCACGCCCCGATACTAACCATGCACGCCTACTACCCAGGTACGCCCTTATCGGCTCCATCGGCGCCATCGGCCTCTACGGCGCCATTATGAGCACACTGTACCCGCCGGACCACGTCCCCAAGCTGAGCGCCGCGCCGACTCCCACGGCAACGGTGGAGCCCAAGGGCTATGTGACGGCGACGCATGGGAACAAGAGTATGCATCTGCCGAGTCAGAAGGCGACTGATAGTAAGATGGAGAGATTTATTGGAAGGGGAGGCTGATTCTTTCGGGGTTAATAATGAGTAGGGGTATGATGGGATGGGACATGAGAATGGACGAAATGTTGCGACGGGATGTCAGGCAGGTGCCTACGTAGTTCGCGCTTTTAGGTCGGGGCGCAATGGATGGATAAAAGTCTTGTTGCGCGGCTGCTCGGCACGGAAGATTTGTCGGTTCCACGGCAACTCCTTTCGTGAACCGAACTCGCTTCTGCGAGTTATGCAATGTGTGTTTGAGTAAGATGCATGCGCTACGTTGTAACCGCACGGGTGGCGTCGACGGGAAGACGGGATTATGTGCTCTGTAATTCGGGACACAAAGATTCATCCCGAGTCCCGAGTCCCGATCTGGCGGTACAACCGCCGCCCAAGGCTGGCGTAAATTATCCACGTGTTTGGATGTTTGCTTGGTGGAACCAGGCTTCAGTCTTCTCTCCGCGTGCTGCGAATTCAAGAAGTTGTCAGATGGTGTAAAAGACTTGTACTTGAAAAGGACTGGTTGAGGTCAGAGGTGCACGAAGTGCTTCAAGGTATTCTGAATAAGTTTGTATTCTCTTCCGGCATTCTTTGGGTCTGAGAGGGGAGTTGTTGGCGAGTTTCGGTGGGCTGCTCCAATGCATTGCCGTGGTGATTTCGGTTGCTCTTGGTGAGTTGACTGAAAGGGACATCGTGGTGGCTAAATCGAGCCGATGGTACCGTACGACGCAACGCTGGAGATGACCTCAATCCGGGTAAACAAAACACCCTAACCTGGTTGATATGTCTTGGTATGGGGCTCCGCCGCCCATTCGGACTTTTTAGGAGTGGAGGTGACATTCCACATGTCGTGGCAGTCTTATTTGGTTCGTAGCTCATGTTTTTGGTGTTGCAGTTCACGACTCTTGGGTCGCAGTTTTCTTGATAGCCGGGAGGACGGCAACGCATCAAACCACCAAAACACCATACCGCTTGCGTGGTTCTCGCGATGCAATCTTACTATTTTGGTCGTGTTTTCCCCGCGTTCCCGGTTATCCCATCCTCGATGTTTCTTCTATTTAAGAGGCGGGCAGCATTCTGTTTCCATCTGTCTAGGTACTTCTCGGTACCCATCAGCGACTCTCATCACTCAGCCTCGCACTCTCCAACCCACACAGACACTCCATCAGCCAAAATGAAGTTCACCGGATCCCTCGCCCTCCTCGGCGCTCTCGCGACCGCACAAGCACAAGTCGTCATCGTGCCGACCGGACCCGTCCGCGGCCCCAACACGCTCGTCTTCAAGGAGATTGGCGGCGTGGCCAACAACGAGTGCCTGACCTTCGCCAACAACGTTCGTCCCCCTTTCCCTCCCTTCCTCCCTTGCTGCAAATATCTAACATTCTCCCCAGGGCAACATCGTCAACGCCGCCTGCGCCAACGGCAACGCCGATCGCCAAGTAACCCCCGGCAAGCTCCTCGGCACCGACATCCTCATCATCCAGCGCTCCTTCGTGCAGGCCTTCCGCCCCGACCTCGTCGGCAAGGTCGCCTGCGTGGGCTTCAACGGGACCAGCTTCCGCGCCGAGGACTGCGCCAACAGGAGCCTGCTGACGGCGTACTACGATGTGGGTAATGGCCGCATCGTTGCCAATGGCGATGGCTGGCCCGCGTGCTTGAGCGGCCATGATAAGATTGCGCAGGTCACGACCGATGTGGACGGGAGGAAGTGTGCGCAGTTTAAGATTACGGCGGTTAATCCTACGATGCCATAGAGAGTGTTGGGGTGGGGGGTTTTCTCGGAGTTCTTGTGGGGGGGTTTAATTGAAATTTTATTTTTGATCCACTGGCAGTTGGCATGTCCGTCATGTTAACCTCTGGATGCGAGTGCTTGAGCTTGATGTCAGGCAGCGACTGGGTGGGCGGGCGTGATGTTTTATGTCGAAAGAAACTTGAAGCACTGTGCAAAATGTTGTGAGAGGATCCATGATCTGTACGAGGCTGTGTACCTTAAATAATAGTCTTGACCTTCTGTCCAGGGTTACCAATCATTACTTCATCCTCTATCGATCCCTGTGACAATACCTAGGCACCTGTATCGGCGATTTCCAGCCCCACCAGGCTCTCAGACGTTTAACTTGAACAACTCAAGCCGAAAATTCTGGACCAAAACATTCAGTCTAGTGGCGATGACAGAAACTACCTAGGTACCTAGGTACCTTACCTTACTCAAGAGAATGCAATCTTGTGAGAAACTTTCCAGGTTTGGGCCGTTTCGAGACAGCAAAGTCGGCACGGCACTATGAATATTTAGCGCCCGATTCGTCATTCGCCATGAGGCCGATGACATCGACCCATGGATGTGTAAACAGGTGTCATCGACGTCCGCTTTGCCCGCGCTGGATGACTTGGACCTGGCGTACCGCCGTGCTTCCTACAAGCTTCCAATCTGGGCCGGCCGTGGAGCGGGCTGTCAACCGAGATGGTGGCCCTCCCATCAACCTCGGTGTTTTTCGCACGCGACGAATTGGAGCATCCTTCAGAACACTTTCCTGCGGAATGAGGGCGACCTGGCTGGTGGGGGGCTAGATTTCATCGGGCGTGGTGATTGATGGGCTCGCCTGCCCAAATTTGAGGCAGCCTGGCTGTCCGCCCCGCTTTTCTTTGTCCGCCCCGCGGCAAGTCTCTCTCTCTCGATTGGGCGGTCTGCAAGCCTTCTTGCACACGAAGCTGAGGCTGTGCCCAGCTGCGTTGTCTGTCTGTACAAATACCTGTCGTCCCCGCTTGCGTCTCGCCGTTGAAGTTCGCCCATCTCCCATTTTTACCCGAAATGCCGCCCGGAGCCACTATTGGATAATCGGTGATCGGATTCCCAGTAATGGACATCGACCTTGATATTCTGAATCGCTACGAGAAAGCGATCGACGGCATACCTTGGGGTTTTGAGCCAGGGGTCGTGGATATCCTGGAGATTTCCTTGTATGAGGACTCTTCACCTCGTGTGTCGGAGCTCAAGTTGAACCCTGAAGAATTTGTTGAATGGGTCGACCGCGTATGAATACAAACGCCCTTTCCAACGAGTTTGATTTATAAATCCTGACAAAAGACGCGCAGAAATCATGGTCAAGTTCGCTTGAAAGACGCCAGCGGGATACGAGCATGATTGGGGAGATGCGTCTTATCTTTACAACGCCCATCACCAATTCCACGGATGAAGAGAAAGCACAGGACGGATTTCCAAGTGATGAATTCGCCCTTTTTCGCCCCAGTGTTCAGTTCAGCAAACAGACTTTCGACTATATACAAAATCGGTTTCAACTACCCCGTGTCTCAACTTCAAATTCAATTTTTATCGGATCTTACGTTGTGCCATGTCCGATAACTCACGGCGAGACAACTTTGGAAGGGACAAGTATGTGAACCAGACATCCCCTTGGAGCCATATCAAACTGACACGCACATAGAGATGCTGTTGCGATGTACCGGTAATAACCGTGATTACATGGGCGTCGTTATCTCGATGTCCCACCTTAAAGAGGTTGGTATGACAAATATTATGCTTTTTCACATGACCAAGGACCAGTCGCTCTTTTTACGCGATCTTGCGAGCTCCATGGCCGTCCTAGCGTCGCACCCGGCTACGATACCAGTTTTGATCATCAAGCTGCGGCTGTGTGAACCTCTGAACTCAGTTTCCAAATATGGTAATGACCTACGGGATATTGAAGCCAGTGGCGGGTTGACCGGCTTTGATATATGGGACAGAGGTGAGCTCATGGTGATTATGGACTCATGCGACGACCCAATGCTCAGCGCCAAAGCGGTCAAGTTGAACCAATGCCTTATTCGCGAATCCCACCGTCTGGACGAGGCAATAGCCGTGATGTTAATCATGAAAGACTTCATCACTTCATACGTGCCGTCAACTGAGGTCAAGGATACCTTTTGCTCCAAATTGGTATTCAAGCAAAATTTGATCTTATTGGAAGAATTGAGCGTATTGCGTTCTATCATAGCGGCGTCGCAACGGGAGTTGATTCTCTATCGGCGAGGACAGAGTTACAAATCACTGGAGTGTACCTCTCCCTCCTCCACCATTTCAAGAAACTGTTGGTACGTACCTTTGTACACAGGCTGACTAAGACAGATAAACAGCCAACTCGCCTTCAGAAACAGCCAGTTCACGACCCTGAAATCGACACCATGAATTTCCGGTTCCTTCTTCGGAACTGAGTGGCTGCCGCCTCGGCCTGAGCCAGACTGGGCCAGACTGAGCGAGGGGGTCACAGTTCTGGGCTGCCTCGGCTACAGTTGCCACGGGTCCAAAATGGCAGTGGAGTTACGAGGACCTAGTTTCAGGACCTCTACTACCACTACCTAGCCGCACTTTCCTTCACTCCAACTAAAGGAGAAGAAAGAACCTGCAATTTTAACAAGTCGATAAATTATGTACATTATATTCGGATTCCAAAGTGTTGCTTTCTACCTTTTCTAGTGTTTCTAAAGCAATTGCGCCCGGGTTGAGTTGTCCATTTTTCTAAACAACTTATTATTGTAGATACTTGTTTAACATGGCATTCCTCTCTGTTGGCTAGGTGCAATTAGCTAACAGCCCTGTAGCACCTGCTGTAGCAACATCGCCCGAGACGCCTCCTGGCATCGATATCTGCACCCCTCCTCCCTGTGCTCTGATCCAGAGTCTTCCTAGACCTACTTATTCTCCAATTCATGCCGTCCACGACCACCGTATTCGGTAAGATGGCAAATCTGGGCACTCCTTGAGGGACCAACTTGCTAACTCGGCCAAATTGAAGACAGCGCCCTGTCGTCCATGTCAAGCATTTCCGAATTGGGTTCCATCCTGCATGAGAACGACGTGAGCTCGACGCCTGGCCCCATCCTCGCTGCCATCAAGTCGCTTATGCCTATCTCGGCATTCGAAGAGGAGCTGCCCGGCTCAGGCTTTACCCTTAGTAACATGCCCCACACCAGTTCCGCTCAGATCTTCAAGGTGGTAGTTTACGCAATCTCGAACAACTTCCCTGATAACTGCGACCGCGCGGAAGTTTACAGATGGGTGAGGAGTTTCGGGGCATTTAGCCCAGGTATTATTAAACTTCTCCGAGATCCATCAAATCAAGCCCTTCTCCAAAGTCTACTTCGACTGGCCGTCGAAAATGGGGACGTGCTATTGGCTAGGACTCTTCTTGACTTAGGGGCAGATCCGAACGAGAATTTTTGCGTGTATGAATACCGTCCTATTCCTCTTCGGCATTTGCAATACTCCTGTCTCCATGGGAACTTGGAATTGGTCAGGGAACTGCTACGAGCTAAAGCCCAAGTCGACCATCCAGAGTTTGGATGGTCTTGCAGTCCGCTGCTTTTTCCCATCATCGGTTGTCTTGGCATGGATCTTTGGAATCACGTTGCCGAGGAGGCCACCATTGAAGCTGTTGGGATAGGCGTTGGGGACCTTTTGGATAGCATTAATGACGGCCACGATAGCGTTAACAATACCACAACCTTCAACCCTGAATGAGCGTGCTCTTTGGATAAGGAGAGCGGCATACCTCGTTGTAGACATTGAAGATGTGAATGTTCTTGCTAGAGTGGTGGTTGGAGAGTTTCATGGAGATGATGTCCTTGGAGATGTACGAGACGCTCCAAGTACTGGGATCGATTCGGTTGTGAATGTAAAATTGTACTGTAAGATTCGGAGTTCTTGGTGTCCTGTCATTCGATTTGGATGGCTACGGCGCTGTGTGTGACTTCGTCATCCCTCTTGCTGCTGGTTGTGCTGCTGGCGGAGAGTTCCTGGGTTCTGGTGCCAGGGGCGTCCATCCGGGAGTGGAAGAGCTGCCCTTCCCTCGTGTCTCGACCTGTACTATTAGGGTTTTCACGACGTACTCTGCCTTCCTTAAGTGTTTGTGTAGCTCCGCTGCCATCGTAAAGTCTCTACCACAGAATATGCAGATCCTCATACACCTGGAGATTGTCAGCTTGGCGTCACACGTCGGCTAGTTGTTATAGACTTCCTGGTGCTCTGGGAATTTGCACGGTTTATAGATGGTTCCTCGGGCTGTACGGTTGTGCGAATCAAGCACTTTGAGGAGTCTCAGAAGACCCGACCAGGCTTGCCACGATTAATCCCCAGAGCTACGAGCATAAAGTTTCTTCTTGCAGCCACCGCCGGGCAGATTTCACTCACTTCTTGATGTCCCGGAAGAAGAGGACGGGCTGATCCGACTTCTTCACCCCCCCCCCCCTTTTTTTTTTTTTTTTTTTTTTTTTTTTTTTTTTTTTTTTCTCTCTCCTC
>Ga0247780_1000755_pt1 | contig 26529 bp, 36 predicted proteins | sample UWRJL079202R5_FD_179927 | JGI IMG/M metagenome (GOLD analysis project Ga0247780, IMG submission 179927) | Plant litter microbial communities from Arlington Agricultural Research Station in Wisconsin, United States - UWRJ-L079-202R-5 | ecosystem: Environmental > Terrestrial > Plant litter >... | reverse complement strand
ACAATCTCGACCCAAAATGGCCAACCACGACCCCTCAGCCCAGACTGGGCTCGATGTCCGACGGAGAAGCACAGGCGGCCGCGCGCCCTGCCGCTGCATCACGCGTGAGATCCCATTCCAGGCGCACGATGGTAGTCCCGCCATAATGGTCTTTGACTTTCACGTCTCCGTGGACCCCTTTGAACCGCCGCTCCCAGCACTACCTGACCTCTACAGCTTCGCGCTCTACGTCACCGGCCCCGGCGCCAGTCCCACCACCTTTAACAGCGCCGAGGTCTACAGAGTCGCGATCCAGGGCGCCTTCACCTACGTCGAGCCCGTGCGGCTGGACGTCTACTTCCTCCCCGGCGCGTCGGTAGATGTGTGCATGGTGCACTATGCCGCCGAGAAGGTGCACCGGGGGACCTATGCACGGCAGGTCCAGGCTGTCGAGCGTGGGGATCCGCCTGCGAACGCGGGCGGGCTACCGGGCTTGGTGCCGTCGTATTTGAATCTGCCGTCCTGGTGGCATCATGACGTGCTATTGGTGAGCGGCAAGGACTGGAAGGCTGAAGGGATGTTGTTTGTGCAGTTCAATCGGGCCGAACGCGAGGAGTGCCATCCGTACGAGGACGAGCTGGACGATCACCCGCGCATCATGGTGCGTAGGTATCCAGTCGGTCAGGACAATGGGTATAGTGCTGGGACGATCGAGCGATGTGTCGATGAGATCAAGTCGGTGGAGGAAGTGCGCGGCCTGATTGCCGTGGCAGCGGAGTTGGGGTACACAAACTGGTAAACTGCTTCGGGTATTTGTAGAAATCTTTGCCATCTACTTTTGATTCGGCCAAGTCAGCGCGAGCTGCTGAGACGGGCAATGAACCTTCGACGACAAAGCTGAAGATCACGAAATTGCTGGCAACACGGAGGGAAGATACACGAGTTACCCATGTGTCCAGTTGGGACGGTTCGAGATATTTGCACAAACTTAAAGACCTTTTTTAACCGCCGCGACTAATCTTTAACAAGCCTATTCATCACCCAGCTCATCTTAAGCGCGGCAAACTTCCTGATCACTTGTGGCCTAACGAGGTGTAAAAATTTCATTTACGGTAAGGAGCACGCCTGTGGTAATGTCGGAGAATTTTATACTAGTTAAGTTAAACCCGAGATGGGGGTTTCTGGTTCTGACATTATCAATTGGTTGAAGATGCTTTTGCAGTTTGTTAGGTTGTAGGTTATAGACTTAGCTGATACTATGTCTGTCGATCTTAAGCTATCATGTAAAGCCGTGTTCTCTACTGTTTGTAGGTTGCAGCTGAGGTGCGATGAACTGATATTTTAATTAAAAACATGCGTGCAGTTACATTCGGGTACGCGGTGAGTTCCTTGGTCTACTTGTGACACCGAGAAGCGTTCTTGCGTAATGCCCCTGAACGTAACCCTGACCGTAACGTTTGGAAATTGAGACAGTCACAGCTATCACGGTTAAAAACCTTGAGTTGGGTAAAATTATAGCTTTTCTTATCCAGCTTTAGGTAAAGTGCATTCAATCGTATCTACCTAATGATCGAAGATGGTGACGTTGATTTGTCACATCAGAGACAGCCCACCACCACGTGTCGTGTAAGTGGCGTGACTTCCCAACTCTAATGTTCATAAACACCACACCACCCACACCCTCCCCCTTCACACACGCAATGTCTCACTTCTCCTAACCAACATTCAAATTGACAAAAAAGAAAGTTCATTGTAACTTATAGTCACATATCATGGCCACTCCCACAATCTCAACTCCAAACATGCCCCCACTCCCCTCCACTATGCGCGCCTGGCAATACACCTCCACCACCCCAACCCTCGAGTCCAACCTCACCCTCCGCACCTCCCTCCCTCTCCCCGTGTTCCACCCCTCCGATCCCAGCCATCACCTTCTCATCCGCGTCATCTCTGCCTCCCTCAACCCCATCGACTACAAAAAGCCCGAAATCCCCCTCTTCGGCCGCTTCCTCATCCCCCGCCCAGCCATCCCCGGCTCCGATTTCTGCGGTCGCATCGTTCGTCTCAGCTCTCCGGATATAACCGCCTTTCACATCAACGATCTTGTCTTCGGCCGTCTCGACCCGACAACAAACGGCACTCTCGCGGAGTACATCGCCGCTCCAATCACAGCCTGCGCGGTATTACCGCCGAGGGTATCCCCCTCCCTCGCCGCAGCGATGCCAACGGCGGGCTTGACAGAGTACAAGGCAATGCAGGGCGCGAAACTCAAATCAGGAGACAAGGTCTTCATCAACGGGGGAGCGGGCGGGACGGGGACGATGGGGATTCAGATTGCGAAGGCGATGGGGTGCCATGTTACGACGAGTTGTTCGACGGGGAAGGTGGAGCTATGCAAGAGGATGGGGGCGGATGAGGTGGTTGATTATACGAAAGAGGATGTGGTGAGTGTTTTGGAAGGGCAGGGGCGGGTTTTTAGTGTTGTGGTGGATAATGTTGGGGGAATGGGCGGCGGGTTGTATCGCAACGCGGGCAGGTTTTTGGAGCCGGGGGGGAGGTTTGTTCAGGTTGGGTTGCCGAGTGGGGTGAAAGGGGTGCTGGTGCTGGTGGGGAGGATGGTGTTATCGATGTGGAGGTTGTCAGGCTTCGGGGGAGGGGATGGCAAGTTTCGGATGTTCGATATTAAGGGCGCTGGTGAGGAGTTGGTGACACTTGGGGAGTGGATGGCGGAGGGGAGAGCGAAACCTCATGTTGAGATGATGTATGAGTTTGAGAGGGCCCCGGAGGCATTTGCGAAGTTGAGGGAGGGGCATTGTGAAGGGAAGCTTGTGGTTCGTGTTGGGGATGAAGATTGATGTGGATTTTAATGTCTCCAGAGCAATTGAGGTCGTCTGCTTCCATGGCTCGCAGTCGCCTTTGCCACGCCTGCCGGGTCGGGACAGAGGATATGGGTACTCACAAGAACCCGATTGGTGTATTGGAATTTGACGAATCGCGCGACGTTGCAGGGAGGAAGAGGCTGTGGGAAGCTTGCCGGTCCTGCGATGGGAATGGTCGGTAGCAGTTTCGGAAATTTATCGTGGCTGCGAGCAAAGCCAAAGGAAAAAAAGAGCCACAGACATCAATGCCATAACCCGGCAAGGCCGGCAGCAGTGGAAGCGGGACCGCAGAAAGCTTAAACTTCGCAGCATGCCAGGAGCTAGCCCCGGGAAGGTGCAAAATACCCGAAGAGAATCCACTTCTGACGCAAACCATCTGGACGGCGCCTTGGATCCGAAGGTGTCCAAGGCAGACAGGAAGGAGCTGAGTCCTGACGAATGTCTCGGATCGTGTGTATTCCAGCTTCGTTATTTGCGACCAATCTGGGCTCCCGAAATTTCCCTTTTCGTTCACGGTCTCGAGCTGGGCCGAGCTGTAGCCGATTTGCCTCGTGCTTTACCTGATTCTCCCGGGGAAGTACTTTCCCCGAACCAACGAAACCCCTACGATGACAGAGCTTCACCAGTCGCACACGGTGGTGTTGCTTCCAAGACCGGGGGAATGATTCTCCGTGTTTGCAGAACACATCTTAGTAATAACTTGCTCTGCCTGCGCCCTACAATGCACGTCCCCTAACTTCCGGCCAGCTTCGGAATTAAGGGGGTTTGGCGCCCGGGTCAATCCGAGAGGAGCGTGTAAACAAACCACGAAGCCTACAGACCCCGGGATCCAGATGGCCCGCGAATGCATTCCTCCGAACGGGACCGGAACGACGTTACAAATTAGCGGGACTTCTCCCTTTCACAGCCAACCCATCAATCGGTCGATGAGACGCCCATAAAAACATGACGGTATAAAGACACACTGTCTCTCCCCTTTCATCATAATTACCTAACTAAAATATCAACCCGAACGCATCAACGAGCCACCAACCCATCATCCTTCATTATAGTCCAACCTCCCCCGTCCCTCAAAATGTCCACCCCAACCCCCACCCGCACCAAAACGCACCTCCGCATCGGCGTCATGCTAGAAGAAGTCCAACTCTCCGACATAGTCGGCATCGATATAATCGGCAACCTCGCGAACCCCTACGTCTCCGGAGTCGCCTCCTTGGACCCCCAATACACCAAATGGACCCCCCACGCCCTCAGCCTCCAATTCTTCTACATCTCCTCCACCCTTTCCCCAGCCCGTACGACACCCCTCCAGACAGTCCCCTCCAACCCCTCCGACCTCCTAACGGGCTCTAGCTTCCAGTTCGTTCCCAACACCACCTACGACACGTGCCCGCGTGATCTGGACATCCTCCTCATTGGAGGGCCGTTCCCCAGCCACCGGCCCCCTGCAGCTGACAAGTTCATGAAGGAGGCATGGACCAAGACACCCGTTTTCATGACGACTTGTGTCGGGTCGCTTTGGTTGGCTAGCACGGGGCTGTTGGAGGGGAAGACGTGCACTACGAATAAGGAATTTCTGTACCTGGCAAAGGAGATGCATCCTGGTACGAAGTGGCTGCGGCAGCGGTGGGTTGTGGAGGAGAAGGAATATGAGGGGGATGATGGGCACAAGGGGGAGTTGTGGACTGCTGGTGGTGCTGGGGCTGGTGAGTTTTCTAGAATATCGCACAGGTACTTGATGCTGACGTTGAATTTGCACAGGCATTGACATGATTGCTCACTATTGCCAGCAGAGGTTTGGGCACGAGTTTGTCGACACGCTTTCTTTGCAGATGCTGGAGCTCAACCCTGGCGGCAAGGCCAGTCAGTTTTATGACTAAAGTGTATGAAGGGGACTTTGTTGGACAAGTAAATTACAGCCTGGTAATCTGCAACGAATCTAGGCACAAAAAGAATTTCCTTCTCGTTCGTAGTCCTGAGCTGGGGTAAGCTACGGAGAGCTGCGCCCAATTTGTCCCCCATACAATCCCACTTAACCATGTACCAGCCATTCTTCTGTTTGGTCTGTTTTAGTGAGTTCAAGTTGTCAAAAATCACATGGAAAGGTCCTCTCAGTTTTGGGAATTATCGTGCGTGCAGCTACGCAAAGCCCAAGGGAAAAAAGCCACAGACATCAATGCCAAAACCGGCACCAGAAAAACAACAAACCTAACCTTAATATTGCATCACCGGCGATGACGGCCGTCGAGTCACCAGCGGTAACGGTCACATCAACAAGAAAACTCTTGCTGGCCGAATCTCCTCTCAGTAAAAGAGCCCGGAACAAGGGAAGCTTTCGACAGCATCCAATACCTAGGTAACTGCATCCTCTTCGTTGTAACGTGATGCCGGGTCTACCCCACTGGCTGGCAAACTGCAGCTGGACGTGGTGGAAGACCCACTCCACATTTCGCTAATCGTCAGACTGGCTTGACTTCTCCACTTTGATCCCAAGCTGTAGGCCTCAGGGTATTGGGAGGTGTTTGCTCTTGCCGTAGCTATAAATTCTTCGCAAAATATCATGCGCATTCTCAGATTCTTCTTCTTTCATCATCACTTCCCAGCCAACCACGGAGATGCATTTCTGCTGCCTCATCACGCGATGGCTGATGAGTACAACTTCATCATGGACCCCTCTGGGGATGTTCTTCTTACCCGCTCTTATATTGACGTGCATTAGGGTGAAGATGGCTTCCCGAGTTAGAACATTGAATCCAGGGACTGACTGCTCACTGCATTCCACTGAAGGATTCAGCGGGTGTCGACACGGACAAATCCTCCAGGTATTTGGGTGACCTTCGGTAACCCCCAACTCGTATAGAGGGACTCACCGCTGCCTTACCGGGTAAACCGCATGCAAGGTTCTGCGTCTGCAGTGGGATTGGCTCAGACGCCAGCTTATTACCCGGTTAATAGCACGCGTGGCGCGTGTACGAGAAGCTCTTCGAAGCACGTTTGACCTCGACTTGAGTCTCTTGAAAAGTATAAGACGAAGAGTTTTCTTACCGCTCATCAACTTCAAGAACCATCAGCTTCAACTTTAGCTTCAAGACTCACTGAGATTTATCATAATTTTTAATTCCTACCTTGACTCACCGAGATTAAAATGCTTTCCCTCCTCTTCACCGCCGCCCTGGCAACCGCCGCCCCCCTCCTGGCCACCCGCCAGAAGACCCCCAACGACTACCCCCCACGCATCTACGGCGACGCCTTCACCCTCATCGCCAACGTCACCTCCGCCACCACCGCTGCCAACCCCCCCATCAACCACTGGGCCCTCACCGTCGAGCGCATCGGCGCCACCCAGTACGCCGCCGTGCTCGCGCCCTCCGCCAATGTCGTCCTCTTCCTCAACGGCACCACCAGCGACATCTCGGCCGAAAACACGGCCATCTACGCACCCCCTCTCGACACAGGCATCCGCCCCGTCCCGCTAGGCATGCAATTCAGGACGACCTCCGGCTCTGGCTTCGGCACGGTGGGCATCAGCTACGGCTACGGCGACACGGGCGCGGGCATCGGCATCGGCCTGCGCGATCCGTACGCCCGTCTGTTTGCGCCTGCCGGGCTCCACGCCGATACGTTTGTCGTGTGCAAGCAGGAGAACCCGGCATATGGGCGTCCTGAGTACCCTGTGCTTTTCCACCAGGGGACTTCGGCGCTGCCCGAGAATTGCGTGGCGGTTGCGTTGCTGGCGCAGTGTGCGCCGCTTCCGCGGCTGGTGGGAGAGAAGGAGCTGAATCTGGTCAGGCCGGGAGTTGGGTGCTATGAGGATGTCAAGGCTATTGACTGGAGCAAGTGGTAGAGGTGGTTGAGACTGAGGTGTAGGAGTGATACTTTGGTGGGTTCCTGGCGGAGAAGCGGGCGACTTTGACAGATGTGTATTGGTTTGCATTGGCATATCCTAGACTTCATTCCGTGGTTTCTGGCCCCTAGTAATACGAATAATCAAGACTATTTCCCAGAGTGGGGCACATTTTGGGCCATCTTTATATAGGACCATCTCTAGCCCTCTCGGCTCGAGTTAGCTTGCCGAAAATCGCGGTTAGGGTAGAGAGTCTATTATAGTATAAAGACCGGCCTTGGCCATTTATATTGTGATTGTTTTCATGACCTTCATCCACCGTGTCATTCGACAACAAGACAATCTAAGATGAAGCTCTTCACTTGGTAGTAGCGTCGGGGAGAAAGGGTGGGTTCCATTGGCCCCGCTGTATTTCACCCATTTCAGGCAGCCAGTTTCGCCCGAAAGCTTCCTCAATCAACCATCGTTCTTTCAACGGTGCATCCAAACACAAAGTCCGTCATCCCACGCTCCCCTCAACTTAACATAAAACCTGGGAGAATCAGGTTCGCGCCCGCCTTCAGCATTCTTCCTGCAAACAGCTAGTCAACCGCGGCGACCGACGCAGACCGCGCCGCAGCACGGCATGCGCAATCCCCAAAGTGCCCGGGCTAGGGTTTTGGGGGCCGGCCTTGGCGGTGACAATGGTACCCCATCGAGCATGATTGATTCCGCCATAACCGAAAGATGGCAGCGCTGGCTGAAGATAACACATCCATTAAATGTCGTATTTCCAATAGTAACCTGAGATGCGAAGCAACTTTTCTCCCGTGTTCGGTGTGATGCATACAAGCACTGAATCATGGAAGACGAAATAAAACGGCGGCGGAGGCTGGCCTTTGGCCCTTTGAAGGTTGTCGTCGCTATCGGAATCCGCGATTTTGAAGACAAGGCTCCAGCTCGCAGTCGCCATGATGCCCAGCACACTGCAGTGCCTGCAATGGGATGCAGCGTTGGGGCAGACCCGCTAGGTGGTGGGGTCCTCCGGTTGCAAGTGGTCACGAACTTGGCTTTGCAGCCTGCTGCATCGCATCCTGCAAGCATTTGAAGGCCGGGCAGCTCCCCTCACCGCTCCCACGACGTGAAAGGGTGTTTGCTCGGGTAGCTGGGTACCAAACACCTTTTTGCCGTTTCAACTGCTAGTTCTGTCGCTGCCGTCAACCCGAGTCCCTATGGCGGACCCATTTCAATTCTTTGGGCTATCTTGTCCCAGTGGAGGCAGTTTTTACATCTGCCAGCACAATGCCACCGAGTTCATCGGCTGCTGTACTACGAACCCATGCACACCCGAGGCCAACGGGTATTGTTCGGCGGCTAACCTACGAAGCTAAGCGGTGATCTTTGAGCTAAGGGCGTCGTTCCTTCAGCCGCCGGGTGCGACGGTGACGTCGGCCAGCGCGGCTGCTAGTGCAACAGAATCTAGTGCAACAGAATCCAATGGTGCGGCAGCAGCACAGTCCAAGAGCCTCTCCTCGGGGGCGATTGGAGGCATCGTCGTAGGAGGGGTCGTCTTCATCATCGCCGGTATTGCTTTCTTTTATACAAGTGTGGCTGGAGGGCGGCGCGGGTCAAGAAGGAAGGGGTTTCACCCACACCTGCGGCCGCCGGCATGTATCGTGGCGTGGTTCCTCCTGGGCAACCTTCGCCCGGTCTGACGGTTAAGGCTGGTGACTACTGAGGCCAGTCGAACTGCATGGTGTCCATGGAACGGTTACCCACAGATGATTCAGGATCGTATCTTAGCGGACAAACATATTACCAGGGGCAGCATGGCTCGCCTGAGCCAGACATGCAGCACTCCCTAGGCTACGACACAAACCATTTCCACTCACAGCATTCCACACCACCCGCCCACAGCTACTACGGACACCTCTCCCACGGTAGTCACGGCAGTTACGCTCCCGCACAACCCGTGGAGCTTCCCCTCAGTTACCCGGCCCTACAAGAGATGCCCGCGTCCCCAAGCCCAGGGGTAGCACAGTTTTCAGCGCAGATGGGACTCGGACAGGACCAACGGTTACCGACGTCGTTAGACCTCAGCAGTATCACCCTCTACCACGCCAATGTCATCCCCACGATTTCCCGACGAGGCGGCCTTTTCACAACAACCACCAGGCAGTAGCGGCAACTATTACTACCAAGGCGGCGGTAGGAGCTACGGGCGATAGGTGATAGGAAGATGGCTGGCATCTACGGCGTTAGTTATACCCCAGGAGTAGATACAATTCACTTTTATGAGGGCTCCATATTATTGGTAAATTTTTATTCTTCAGTCAAATCAACACCCTTGCATCGTCACGCAGCAGAAGTGACAGGCCCCTTAACCAGCGATTGTTGGATGGAGCTACCTCCATGAAATCTACACCCAGTATGGATGGCTTTGATTAAAGAGGGCGCTTTCCCCAGAGGTTGAAGAGGAATGGAAAGGCAGAGTTTCTTGCAGGGCAGATAGGGGGTTGTTTCGGTTTGCCGGTTTCGAAGAAGACTTGGGAGAGGGTGTGCGGTATTGTCAGCTTATATAAGCAATTGGAGCCATTTGCGGATGTAGCCGGCTTAGCAATAGGGGACCCTGCAGGCCAGAGATTCTCTTCCACAGAACAACAACAATACACAACAATCACCACGATTGGCCATGAGTGCTAGATTCTGACAGGTATGGTGGATTTCAGTCAGAGCTGTGGAAGGAGGGGATGGACGCCGGGCCAGTACTGCACCAGAGTGGCTTCGTTCAGACACAAAGGTCTCACCGAGCTAAGATATTTTCTATCACAAGAACTAGAACAAAAACGCCCTTCCCACGCTAGGCACTCCCGCCTGCTCCCACGCCTTCAGGGACCCAGCACCTCTCGCCAATCCAATACGAAAGTAAGAACAGCTCGGATCGGGAAGTGACCAGTCGCTCTTAAAGGTCTCGGGGTTCCCAAGAATCTGATCTTCCGAAGTTTGCTGTTGGTACTGCCTTGCCAGGGTGACAAGATTGACCTCCTCGGGGGTCGACAGAAGTCGCCCCAGGATACACACCGTCTCCATGCAAAGGATCGTCATGCCCTCACCTTCCCATCGCCCTGCCAGGATCAGTGCGTACGAGTCGCCGTTTCCGTTGTGGAACTTCGTTTCGTCCTCCTCGATATCAATATGGAATTTGAGATTCTCCGAGGCAAAGTCGCGAATGGGATATGCAGGCTGCCATTGCCCGCTCTCAGTATCGCGCGTGATGGGGACAACTCCTGTGACCAGAAATATTGGGGCGAGCAAGACCGGCCCCATAACGTTACTCTGATCCGCAGGAATCCTGCCCACGCCGACCACTGTGCCTATTGTGGATACAGCATCTCGCCCACGAGTGGCAGGGTGTGACGGCGCGGCGCCTAGAGGATGACGGTGAAAGTAATTGATGGGGCCTGAAACGCTCATCCACGACCAAGATGGTGCATAAGGTGCTGAGAAACGGCCACGCGGAGACTGCCCGGGGACACGGCCGTCCCGGTCGATATACCAGAGCAATTGGAACGATATGTCTTCGTAGAATAGGCCACAGAAGAAGGTATCGGTGGTGCATCGTTCGATGTATCCCGCGAGCCCTGACAAAGCGGCAATGCGATCCCGCTCCTTCGTCAGATTGCGACGGGTGTAGTCCATGACCATGGCTGGCCAACGCAGGGAAAACCTGCCCGTCATCTGTGGCTTATCCTCGTCCCTGATCGTACCCGGGCTTCGGCGGAAGGGGTGCGGCTGCGGAAGGGACGGGCGAATCCGGCACTCGCACCGTGAGCAGGACGAACACGTCCATGCGAGTTCCTCTTTGCGAAAGTGCAGGATGCGTGGCGATAACTGGTCTTCCTGCAGCACCCAGGCCCGGGAGCGTAAATGAGGTGGCTCGGGTTCGAAAAGAGAGTGGACAAAGTCGCCTACGTCTCTGGGATCGATTTTCCGACCTCTGGCATAAACGGTAGTGGTTGACCCATTTGGTGCGGGAGCGGCAATCTCCACGACGCGCTGTCGGGGCGCGCGGCCGGCACGGTTCGGGAACAGACCGCCGGCCATGTCGGATGAGGATGCGGCCGAGAGCGTCACGGTTGCGCTGTTGTAGACGGTGCTCATTCTGGGAGCCTCCCGCTGCCAGTCCGAGGGGTCATCCTCGTCTTGCAGGATGCAAAGGCTGTCAATCCAGAGGTACGGGATGCCCAGCCGACGCGTGAAGCTGATCGCCTCCCTGAAGGTTTTCGACGAAGGGTTGAGATGAAGTCGTTCCTGCAAAGCCTCGAGATTGGAGGAAAGAAGAACGACTGGATGCACCCCTCCCCAACAGTGCGAGAGCGCCGCGTACTCGCCTCTTTCGCCAGGCTCGGTCACGATGATGCGTGTTTCCTCATCGCACGAGCCAACAGCCACGACCCGGGTTGGTAGCTTTGGGACATCTGGTCGCTGGCACTCTGAATGCAACGAGAGACAGCCGTGCAGCCATTTTCGAGCGAGGGACACGCATTCGTCCGCGGAAGAATCTGCCGAGACGTGCCTGGCGGGGCCAACTCCTGGCCAGACGGAAGGAGCGCCCAAGATAGTGTAAAACTCTACCACCATCGGTTGGTTTTTGTCCTTCCCAACAATGCTGACAATGAGAGAGACATCCACCGAAAGGATCAGCTGGTCGGCAATTTCAGCCGCGTCGGGAACAAAGCTCAAAACGCCAGCTTTCACGACGGTGCACAACTCGCAGCCATCCTCGACGGCTTGCTGAAGCTGCGCCCACGCCAATTCCAAGTTGCACTCTTCCAATTCTCCACATGCGGCACAAGACTTCTTTTTGACGTCCATGGTACCGGTAGCTCCTCGATTCGAGATGAAGCGCAGGCCGTCAAACGATGAATCGCTTCTCCCGCAACCAGGCATGCGAGCCACGAAATTGAGTCAGATGGTGATGGGGCCCCGAGCCCGTCACGTGGCAGACCAGGCACCTCTTTGTTGGGGTCTCGATCAGGGGGCAATGTAACCCTACCCACACCGGCCTAAAATCTCCCCGAGCTCGGATTCCGCTCACCACTCCGTTTCTTCCTTCGCATCCAAACATGGCTAGGGTCGACAGCTAAACGGCAGTACCGATCGATCAATAAATTAGGTCCGCCTTTAGCTCTCAAAATGTCTGAAACGCCATTCGATCCTCGCGTTACCCAAATCATGCGCGCGAGCGACATACCCAAGTCACCAGACCGACACGACCCAGAAGAGGACCCCAGGCCTTTTACCCTACAAAAGGGCTACATCCGCTTTGGCGAGGAGGCCCAACTTGACACAAGCTACCCACTCAACCCTAACAGCAGCCAGCTCAACGCGGTGTTATGGTACACTTTTGGACGCCGTAGCTGCTTCGCAACCAAGCCTGTCCTCAAAGCCAATTGGGAGCGGCGCGCGTCTTTCCAAAACCCGGTAATAACGGACTGGCAAATCCCGCTTCCTACAATGCAGACGACGATGAGACTGCTTCATGGATATCGGGGGCAAACTATGGATGATAGGTGGTTCATTTATGCGGACGGTCCAGTTCTGTCCTCTTCGACTGACGGGGACGGTACGTGTGATGCGAAGGTGCATCTACATCGAAACTGGACGGGTTACAAGGTAGCTGAGTTGAAGCTGCGATTATCGCATCCTGAGTCGGCTACATGGATGGGTGAGATCACCAGCATGATGTATGAAGGGGATTTGGCGTTGGAGGTCGATGGAGATGAGAAAGGGATCGACACACCTGAAGACCTGGCCAAATTTCTAGTGGTTCAGGCGTGCAGTCACGCTCTAGGGGTTGACTTGGTTTCTCCTGGGGAGGTACAGTCGCCGAAGGGATGGCAGGGACTAGAGAATGAGATCTTCAAGCCTTGGAGTGGAGGGTCTATGTACAGGGCGTCTGTCATGTCGGCGGAGACGGAGGAGGATTGGCATAGACTTGGTTCGGACCCTAGCATCATCAGGTTGTCGTGAAACAACATACGCGTTTCCCTCAGCCTTTTCGGACAATTCGACCGGTGGTGGAGGGCGGAACGGACAGCGGCATGGACAAGAGTGAGGGGGCGAGTCAGAGCCCGGGCCGACACACGGCAAAGGTCTCCCCGCTCCGGGCCTTGGTCTCACCATCGGGCATCACCCATGAGGGAAACTCCACTCTTGTTGCAGGCAGACGGGTTGATAAGGCGAGACAAAGATACGTGGCGGAGTCTACAGATTTTCATTCTGTCTCCCATGCACGTATAACTGCTACTTACCTTACCCAAAGCCTTCGATATCGTGACAGCCGCCTACCTACCTATCAAAGACCCTTTAGTTCAACCGTCTTTTGTTCCGAGTTCGCCATCACCTTGTTCAAGTACTCCATCGCCTTCTTGATCTTGCCAGGCTCCTCGCCGCGCCTCCGCATCTTCTCAATCTCCTGCCTGTCCTCCATGAGGGCGCCCCGCAGCTCTTCAATCTCAATGTCAATAACCACCCGCTTCATCCGGGGGCCCAGCGTCTCCTCCTCGTTGCGCATCAGCCTGACCGCCACCTTTAGCTGACGCTGCTGAAGTTGCCGCTTGATCTCCACTACTGGCTCTCCAATCAGCCTCATTTCCCGATTCACGCGACTCTCTTGTTGGGGTGTTCGCATATCGTCCCCCAGGTGTAGGTTCCTGGCTTCTTCGTCGAGCTTGTTCTCGTCCACGCTCTCCAGCTTACTGACGACTGGCAGGCTCGCCTCGCCATAAACGGCCAGTCCCTTTCCAATGACATAGCAGGTACCTGAGTTAAATTGGCCAATGTACCTGAGTTTAGCAATATTCCTACAGACACCGACATGATCACGTAGAGCATTAACTGCACAAACGCAACTAATGGTGGGTCGTATTCTTGCTGAGATTATGAAAGAAATCCATACCATAGTTGCGGATTCATCTGAATGGCGCACTAGGTGGATGGATGATCGTGTGCGGGCACTGGAACATGGTAGACTAATATGAGATTGTTGTGAGATTCAACATCTGTCAGCTCGGAGGACACAACCCCATTCATTTCCCTAATACCCCCGAGCGAGCTAAACTCCCTGCGCTCCTCGACGACAACGAAGAACCTAAAGATCGCACCACCTGCGTAGAAGAAGAGTTCATCGTCACCACCCCAGAGTTCTGTCTGCCAATTTAGAATAGCAGAATGTCTCTGTGCACCAGGCTCCATTTTGAGGCTCCCTGTCTCACAATTTCGCCAAGTGGTCCTTTGCACCCACAGCCTAATGCTGCCATCATTCCAATGGCCATTTACTCTCTATCTTTGGCACCGCTCAAGCCATCCAGACGATCCAGAGTGCTATGTCCAACACGATTGATCGCCACCTGCTTCTACTAAAACGGCCTTGCGAGATGAGGAGTCGACGTGCTGACGAAGCCCTTCCGGGGTGGCGTTGGGAAAAAAGAGTCCAGGTACCCCAGCTTCGCAGGGAGTACTTGGTCGCGTTGGGAAAAGCGCGGTTGAAATGATCTCGTGTCAGGAATTAGCCAAGCACGGTCCAGACGCACGCGAGCGCCTTCCACTCCCGTCAACGCCGATCCTCACTGCGCTTGCCTTCACAACGCCAAAGAAATTTTCGTTTCCAAGCAGGGCTATCGAAAATGTCTCAAATCCAGGAGCTAAAGCACAAGCCCAAGGTGGCTCTCTATCAGTTTGACAGATTCTTTCTGCCTCGCCCGACGCAGTCCAACGGTCCGACGCAGCACTCAACCGCAAGAGATCAGCTCAACAAGAAAGTATGACAAGAGAGCGTGCGCTTGTCAGAAGCTGGTGTTTGTGCGACACTTTGCCGACAAAACCTCTTTTATCAAGAGCACGGCAATCGAGGCCCCCATGCGGACGACCGAGGGACCTCTTTGCACGCTACTGTCTTTGAGCGCGGCCATACCAAGGCGGCTTTGGGCCCAACCTTCGGTCCCCCGCTGCCTTGAGAGGCCTGAGATCATGAGCAACCTTTCCAACACCCTGCTTGCTGGTTTCGGCTTCGCCTTTAGCGTGCAGGGAACTGTTTCGGCCATCCGGTGTCTGCTCGACGAGGGCTTGGAAGACGACAAGCAAAAGGTTGTGTCATCGCATTTGCAGATTTATGCGGGATACTTTTTGATGCTGCTCATGGGATGGCTGTTTGTGTTCACCTGTCAGCTGTGGAGCAAGCGCAAGGTTGACTACAAGCTCATCTTTGAGCTCGACCCAAGACACTCGTTGGGGTGGAGGACGCTGACACAATTTCCGAGTGTGTTTACTCTCATGTTTGGAGTTATCTTTTTCCTCAATTTTAGCGTGGAGCTCGGGGGAGAGGTTATGTTTCTGTGGTACCCAGCCGTTCTCGTCGGAGCAACCCTAGTGCTGGTTTTCCTCCCGCTGCCTATCTTTCATCACCAAAGTCGGCTGTGGTTTGCTATCGCTCATGTTGGTGTCCTGCCCCCATCCCCCTCCTTCATGCCCGCACAGTCCTAGCTAATCTTGACAGTGGCACCTTCTCATGGTACCATTCTACCCTGTTGGGTTCACGGATGCCTTTCTCGGCGATATCTACTCGTCACTGAGATATACCTTTGCCGTAAGATTGCCAAAGCTCTACTAGGAACGATCACCAACAGCTAGCAGGATATTGAACTTCTCTTTTGTGTCTACATCGAAGGCTGGGACGAGCCTGAGCGCTGCGGATCTAGTAGATCCCGCCTCATGGGCTTTCTCGGCGCTCTGCCCTTCGTTTGGCGTGCGATCCAGTGTCTCCGGCGGTACTACGACGCACGTGACGTCTTCCCTCATTTGGCCAACTGTTTGAAATACATGATCGCCATCGGCGCCGTCGTGGCACTTTCCGAGTATAGAATTCACGAAGGCGGCGTAGCATTGAGCTTCTTCATCTCTCTTTCTACTCTTAGCACCATCTATTCTTGTTGGTCCCTCTCTACCCTTGCGTTCAAGCCGTTTTGCTGACCAGAGCGCAGCATACTGGGATATTTATATGGACTTTCAACTAGTCCAGAAGAAGGCACCGAGCTACCTCCGTGACATTCTCGCTTTCGAGTCTACATGGTGGTACAAAGGTGCTATGGTCATTAATCCGATCCTTCGCATGACGTGGGTTTTGTTTGTCTTTTTGGACCCCAACATTCAGCACTCTAGCATTGTCTCCTTTGCCGTGGCACTGGTGGAGGTGTTTCGTCGAGGCCTGTGGGTTGTTTTTAGGGTGGAAAGCGAGCACTGCGCCAATATCGCACGGGAAAAGGCGAGCAGGGACATTCCGCCATACTCTCCCTAGGACAGTAGCACAGGGGTTAACGCTGCCCAAGATCCTCCACAGATCGGTCACATACACACACACACAACATCACATGTATAGCTGCTTCCCAGTCGTATAAATATGCAAATACGGTTGCCAACTGTTACGGGGACAACATCAAACATCGTTTGCCTTGTTGGAGAATGCCTCAGAGCCAGCATAGAGGCATTTCCTCCGCTGCGTGTCAATTAAATGTTAGAAACACAGACAACTTTTTAGATCCATTCAAAGGGGCCTGTGTTAGAACTAGAAGCCTGAATCCGGCTGCCAAGCCGCTGATCTCGCCCTGAGGCTCCAACGAGGTAATGGTGTATGCCGAGCGAATCTTTGGTCGATTCGGCCTAGATTATCTACTCTATTCGCCGCGCTTCCTGACCTTGGCCTGGGGGGGGGGGTGCCTTTGTGGAGTGTGGTATTCGGTGAGAAGCTAAATGTGGGATATGGACGCCGTTATCGTTCGAAAGAAAGGCGCGATTGGTGAAATGGCCGATCCCCCTAAAGATCTTGACGGACATCGGGGTTCAAGCTCATTCGTGGCCACGCTGAAGGAGAGTGAATCAAGAGGTGCAGATGGAGTAGGAGGTCTGGTCTTTTTGCTGAACGGTTCAAGGTTTCGATTGCCGGCGATGCCAGATCATCGCTGGGCCTCGGTTCAGCCGGGCGTCAGCCTTCGAACCTTGTTATTCTACCCCTTTTGAAGAACCCCTTTGTTTTTAAATCCCGGGGAATGATATTATGTACTATTTCAGCAAACTCTATATCAGTTTCCTTGTGTTTCTTCCGATAGAAGTTCCTTCTTCTCATCATGTTTTAAAAAGCAATCCGCGGCCACGGCGAGCTTGTCATCAGCCCCAAGACCATTAGCGTCAATGGGGCCTCTACGGGGGGTTCGATTGCCTATCCAAGCCTCCGGCGGATTCGATCCAGTCATACCAATTTACATCGCCGCCATCCCAGTTCATATTCAAATCCATGGGGTCGTTGTCGTCTAGCGTGGCTAACAAGTCGGCCGAGGGTCCAGTAGTCGGGATTTCGGGATCAACCCACAGCCACGGCACAAAATCGCCAGGCCCAACAGGGCGTCCATCGGACCATCCTGCGGTAGCGGAGAAGGGATTATCTTGGAGCCCGGGGGCCATGATCTGCTCAGAAGCTAGTCCGCTGCTGCTTCCAGATGCGTTTGTCGATGCAGTCGGTTCTGGAAGCCCGACAACGCTGCCCGCTAGCGTTTGGTTTTGATCGGTCCTCGGCCCGTTTGTACTGAGGTGCGGTAGTCCGGCAGGGGCGGCCAGCTCCCCGGAAATTGGTCTCGCCATCGGCTGGCCTGCGGGAGTATTCGCGTGTAATGGCGGCTCGGCAAGCTCTTCTGCCAAGGGAGGAACTCGAAGCGGCTGCGCGCTTCTACCTCCGGGCGTCGGTAGCGGTAGCGCGGCTACGAGCTGAGACCATCGCTCGCGGAAGGAAATGACGCCATCGCCACCGGTCGGCACGAGAAGTGCCGAGCTCGATGGTAGTGGAATCTTGCGGTCCTCGATGTCCAGCCTGGCCGCCGCTTCTGGGTCCCCCCTCAGACGGAGGAGCTCGGCCGAGCGATGGGCGCGCGCCTTGGTCATCAACTTTCGCAGCGGAAACCAGATGCGCAAGTGCCTATCCCTGGGGACCTGGGTGGGAATTAACCAGCTGCTGTGCAGCGCGACCCAGGCCCTCTCCACGGTGGCTGACCAGCGGCGCCGGGAGATTTCCATCATGAGATACACAATGGCGTGCCAGTGGGTGTAGGTTTGGTACATCCAGCGCAGGGGGCGATAAGCCGGCTCGGTGTTGAGCGTGTGGTTGAACTCGGCCACCTCGATGGCCGCGACCAGCAGCCTGGTTCGTACCTCGTCGGTGAAGTCCTCGCTCGGGGCCGAGAAGAGTGCAGGAAGGGAGACGATGAGCGTCATCTTGGCCATGACGAGCCGTGAGATGGTTACCCCGACCCAGTATCCCTTCGTATCCGGCTCTATTCTTTGCTGAAAGTACCCGTGCTCATATTTTCGGTACATCTCGCTCAAGAGCTTGTTCTGACTCTCAAGCTCGCCAACACCGTGCTTGACCGCTGGGTTGAGCATTTGCCTCATGAGGTCGCACAGGCCGATGGCCATGAGCGTGAGCGACATGTCCGTCACGCCGTCACGCGCCGCGGGCATCTCCTCTGTTCCGGGGCTGATGTCGGCGTCGTCGATGCTCAGAGGAATCTTGGTGTCGAAGCTGCCGTGCGTGATAGTTAGGTCGGTCCCCTGGTCCTCGGACGCCCTCATATCCAGGTTGACGACAGCCCACCAGACCCTGCGTCGCATCTCGCTCTCGTAGGGGGTGAGGTGTTTGAAATGTGAGCCATCTCGCTGCAGGCCTAGGTACTGGGCCATCCTGATAAGCAATCCTGTCATCATCCACACGAATCGCGGGCTGTCGTATCGACGAACAACGCCGAGGAAGTTGGCCAATGCCTGGACAAGAGCCATGTTGGGGGCGTCGAGGAAATCGGCTGCCGCGAGGGAATACTCGAGGCCGATGCGATATTTGAGGCTGAGGTCGGCTTTGGAGCAGCCAAAATTGGCCGTGATCTGCGCGAATGGGGAAAACAGTTAGTGGCTTGATCCCCAACGCGTTGGTCTGCGTGGGTTTGCGTATTCGTTTTTGTGTCGACTATACAAATCCGGCACTCACATCCTCTTCTTCCATGGAAATGACGGCCGCGTAATAGATGGAGAACATCAAGGCTTCATTGGACGGTGTGAGGCGCGTCAAGTCGCCGCCGTGCAACTCGCGGACCATGCTAGTGACCGTTGGCATGTGGACGATTTGGCAGACACAGTTGACGTTCTCAGAGAAGACATTGAGGAGAAATAGGGTCTGTGATAACGACGGCGGGTGAAAGCTGCGTCGGTCGTGCGTCGGGACAGGCATGTTGTGTCGAAACAGAAAGGCATAGCGCTCCGAAGGCGACCGCTCGAGACTTAGGTGTGGTCCCGACGTGGCGGGAGCAGAAGCAGAAGGAGCAGATGGCTCATCTTCCAGGCTGTCGGATCCGTCGTCGGCCAGGCCGCGGGTGTCCATCTCCAGCTCACACAACTGCAGCGGAAAACAAATTAACAAGCAAACCAAGGCAAGGCAAGGTACCTAGATAGATAGTCATGGGGAACCTGACGGTGTGCGAGCACCAAGAAACCAAGGCTTGCCTCGTCATTGACCCGGGACCAGAAGCCGCTGCTCACGTAACGGCTCTGGCTGGTATCCTGGAGAACGAGCCTCCCGAAATGCTTCTGCATGCCAAGGGTGCCAGCGAGAAGTGCAGCGTCGTGCGGCTCGTCTGTCGGCAAGTCCACGTCCTGGTCCTGATCTTGGGTCGAGCCACCAACGACCGCCGATGCGTGTGCCTGTTCCAGCTGGCCGCTCAGCTCCTTGACCAGGTTCTCGAGATTACGCAGCCGTTCCATGATATTTTCGACGCCCTGGCCGCTGTTGACGTTACGCGGCGCTGCCGACAGCGTGGGTATGGCCGTGCTGCGGCCATGGTTGGCGCCGAGGCGCTCGAGGCGGCGAGCCCATCTCGGCGGGCGATCAGCCGGTGGGGCGATGCAGACAATGTTGGCTCGTGAGCAGTTGGAGCAGGGCGATTGCTTATCACAGCGGACTTTGCGGCTGCGACACACAACGCAGCTTCGTAACTTTGGTGCCGGCAGAGACGCGGACGCGGACGGGGGCGCAAGCGCTGGTACCGGTACCTGCGACATTTCTTTGCGGATGGGTAGTGCGAAAAGAGGGGCGCCATATCCGACTACTCGAAACAACGGGGCGGGATTGTGTGTTGCGTGGTGGGGTGGGCAGCGGCACACCGCTTGCGGACTGACCAGTGGCTCGACAGGGCACATGTACCCTCATGCATGCGCACGGCCAATGGTAGCGAGGCCATCAAGGCACCAATGGGAGATGCACGTTGGGGCCGAAAAGTACGCGAGAGTACGCGAGAATGTGCCGAGCCCTCCTACCACCTCTACCCGGGTAGAGATTGTTAGTCGGAACAGGGAGAGATGCGTGGGTCTCAGGCTCTTGTCGAAAAGGGCACAGTTGCTGAGGTTTCCTCCCTGGCTCGAGCTAACAAGCTCTACCTGGCGATAGGCGCCATGATAAGCCATCGCCCTGGGCAGCCATTATCTCTCTGCCAGGTATAAGAGGCTACTAGATATCAACTTTGCGTTCCTGAAATCCCCTCTTATTTTCATTGATGTTGCTGTTCCTCTTCTGACAGACGATCCCTGTTTTTTCGAGTCCCGACCCACCGCGACTGCCCGAATTTACAATGGCTCTCCACGAAGAGTGCATCAAGGTGAACTTCCGTCTCGGCAAATCTTCCAGGTCAAGCCGACCACTGACCAACGCCGGCAGGGATCGATCCATAAGGGCCTCCCGGTTGGCAAGGAAGAAAATATCCACGGGCTCAACACCTACGTGGTCGGTAACCGCGCGACCCCACGGGGCATCATTGTCATCTACTCGGACATTTTCGGCCTCGCCCTTCCCAACAACAAGCTCATTGCGGATGCGTACGCAAAGTCGGGCGAATGGCTCGTTTACCTTCCCGACTTCTTCGATGGCGATCCGGCGTCGCTCAAGTTTGCCGACGCGGCCATTCCCGTCGACGCATCCAAGCAGTCGACCCTGGCCAAATATACAGGTCTCCTGGCTAGCGCCCCGTCGATTGTCCTGTGGTTGATGCGGCACAAGGAAGCACCGACTAACAAAGTGTGCATGGAATTCCTGGCGGCCTTGAGACGCGCCACGCTGGGGAGCCAGAAGATTGGAATCGCCGGGTTTTGCTGGGGTGGGAGGTACGCGATTCGGGCGGCGCTGGAGGACAACATGATTGAGATCAAGGGCGAAACCCCGGCGAGAGTAGTACCCCTTGTGGACGCGGCGGTGGCGCTGCATCCTAGCAACCTAGTCCTCCCGGCCGATGTCAGTCCCGTGGTGGTTCCCGTGAGCTTTGGGTGGGGTTTGGAGGATGAGAACACCAAATTCGAGACCATGGCCAAAGTGGAGGGGATTCACGCTCGGGCAAAAGAGGCAGGGCGGACTGTGCCCGAAGTCGAGCACAAGGTCTACAAGCCCGGACGCCATGGCTTTGCCGTGAGGGGCAACCCGGATGACGCACAGGAAAAAGCGTGCCTGGAGGATTCGGTGACGCAGGCATTGAACTGGTTCGGGCGGTGGCTTTGAGGAGACTACATCTCGTACAAAGGATTTTTAATGATGGGCAAAATACACCTCCTGAGAAATGAAGTACCTGAAAACGGAGCGTAACAGCGGGCCCTCCTCCCCAAAGTGTACGAAGATCTGGAACCGGTCGACACCCAAACCCGAGGATCTCTCTGCCATTCTCGCTGCCATGATGAAATGTAGCGCCGAAGAGGTGCGAGGACTCAGAAGGGCCGCATCAAAACGCTGTTGCGGAGGGGGGAATGTCTGCCGCTTGCTCTGCTCTCTTGTGGCAACCCCGCCCGTGTTCTCCGTGTTCCTCCCACCCATGTACAGCCTGAGAACACGAGGTTTCCAACAAATCAATTTCGTACCTAGCAAACCCCCGCAGCACTTGGCGTGGAGAGATCCCCCTGATGCAACCATCTCTTGCTGCCCGTTCTGCATAGCTAGCTCCCTTTAAATTCTCTTGACCATCGCAAACCATACCACCATCGCAGGACCACCACTTTTTCGTCGGCCAGACCATCAACTTTTCTCAAAGGTATCCTCCAGGGCCGGACCCCCAAACGAGCCCTTTGTGTCGTGGATGCGACAGTGGCCGCGGGCGCCCCTGATTCGGTTCTTGGCCGTGACAAATTCCGAGGCGCTGCTCGTGACGAATCTGGCGGCGCAAAAGGAGATTCTGGGGGACAAGTGTTATTCGTTTCGGAAGCTAGACTGGTGGGTCCGGCTTGTTGTTGATATTGTCGGCTATGGACTGGTGCGGTCAGAGGGCGAGGAGCACAAGCGCTAGAGAAAGCTTCTCAACGGTGCGTTTTCCAGGCTCCGATACCCCCTAACAGAAAACTAAATAGACCCAGGCATGTTTGCGATGTCTAACCTCAAGAGGCTATTCCCAGTATTCCGTACCACAGCTCAAAGTCTGGCCACGGCTCTTGGCAAGGCGATTGAGACTGACGGAGCGGTTGATAGTATGTATTGCACTCCAAAACCCAGCATAATTAGCTAATGGTGTACACAGTGTTGCCACTATATTCTAAAGCCACTCTCGACAGCGTCGGCGTTTTTATGCTTAGCGTCCACCTTGAAAGCCTCGGCTCGCGCGACGTGACAACTTTTGAAAAGTGCTACAGGGAAATGCTCGAGCCCGACACCAAAGGACAAGAGGTTACGGACCTATTGACGTACATGGTTGAAAAGATGTACCTTGCCGACGACAACGATGACGAAGAGGGCTCGTGGTCTGAGGAGGATATCTTGAAACAAGTGAGCACCTGCTAGGAACCAACCGAGGGCCATGTTACTAAACCATGTCCCTAGATTCTCAAATTTCTTGCAGCGGGTAAGATGACCTCTCTCTCTCTCGCGCTCAGGTTTCAGAAGTTAACTGTGTCAGGCCACGGAACAACCACAGAGTTTTCGGTGTGGGCGACACACGCCCTCGCCAGCTATCCCCATGTTGCAAAACGTTTGCGAGAAGAAGTTGCGGGTTTGCTCCGCCAGAGTCCCAACCCAGATTACGCTGACCTGGAAGGACTTCCCTACCTCAACAATTTCACCCGCGAGGTCCTCCGCCTGCAACCGCCAGGCATGTTACTCTAACACCCTTGGATCACTGGAAAAGTTGCCAGCAATACACCTGTTGGACATGACTGACGGTATGCTAACCTGCACCTGAAAAGCAACCATGATCGCCCGCCAAGTGTCCGAGGACGTGGTGATCTAAGACACGCTGATCCCCAAAGGCACCCCCTTCGTCATACTTCCGGCGGTATTCCACCAGAACCCCACTATCTGGGGCGCCGACTGCGACGAGTTCGACCCGGACAGATGGGAGCGGCTCAGCGGCAAGGCAGCCCACGCGTCCGCCTTCATGACCTTTTCGTAGGGCCCGCGCATGTGCATCGGCAAGGTGGTGACGGTGATGCAGTTCAAGGTCATATTGGCCGAGATGGTTAGCCGGTTTGATTTTGAGCTGACAGGTTCGGGGGCGCTGGCGTTTGTGAATCCGAGCCCGATATTGCGGCTCAAAGGGGGGCTTGCATTCAAGGTGAGCAGAGCTTTTAGGTCATGTTCTGTAAGTTTAGCAAAGCGTGTCAGGCGTTGAGGAGTCCCATGTCGAGACTTGGTGAAAGTTTTGACGTTGATCGCGACGAAGTGTACAATTTGGATGGAGGGTGGTGAGCATTTCGAAGGAGAGAAGGTGATGGGTGTTAGCTGAGAGAGGTTATTGGCGTTTGGCTGCTGTCTTGTCTTTTCTTCCCGCTGGTGTCGATGCCTTGCTCAATTCCAGCAGTGTCACCAACCCCAATGTTCAGATTCCACTCTCCGCGACATGACCTGCGTCGAAAGGAAACTTCCGGGAGGGACTTGGCTTTGCCAGCATACGGGCTGACTTTTACTATTTACTCCACCTGGAGTCGTCAGCAGCTTCATCTCCACCTTTATCTTTGGCGACCCAAAATGCGGTCAGGCTTTCCAAAACGTGTCCCAGTTTCCTACCTGTTTCTCTTTCTTTTCAACCTTGATCTAAATATCGAAGCCTGTCTGTGGTTAGGTAGTTCTTGGTAGCCTGGCTTCATGTCGGGGGAGAGGATCTCGATATCATACACATGCTCTTTAGATCGTGGCGTTTGTGCTTTGGAACGGTTGAGAATGGTATTGGGTGCTGAGGGTGACAGTGGTTCGACAATGAGACCTCAGTGGTGCTGGGTGGTTAGATCGTATGATAGTGTTTCACCCGAGAGTGCCATGTCGTGCCTGGCTCCGCCCCAATGTAGGCTCCCGAGACTCTTTCCCGGCGGTCTATAAACTCCCTGTGACACGGTGAGACTAAAGGGCTTCTAAGGTTGGACACAATAAGATACGGGGTCCATAGGAACTTCAGGAACTTTTGGCAGTGCAGTCCCACTTGGGACAAAGGGGGCTGGGGTCCGTCTTGTGCTACCAATGAAAAATGAGGCCTCTCTGAATCCCCGGGCAGGCGATATTAATATTCTGACAACGAACTATCATCACAAGACTACGAGTCCTCAGCCTAATTCATACCACTGCTCGCATTCCGTTCTCCTCTTGAATTCACCCCCGTGCTTCCACCTCATCAGCAATGGCAGAAGGGATGGCGTCACCCCGGCTTCGCCCAGCTGCTACCCCCTCGTCCTTGTCTAACGGTGAAGATGACCTTGTTTCGAGGAACTCTACCGAGAACGTTGAAATTGGAGCACTCCCTCCGGACGACGTCTCGAATGCAAATATGCTATTATTACCCGAGAGAAAACACCAACGCCAGAAACCACAGACCGGCCGGCGACAACAGGTGGCGAGATTCCTGGCCAACGGCTGGTGGTGGGAAACGGCCTCCATCAGTCTCAGCACCATTTGCATGGCCCTCCTTTTTTTCATGCTCATCAAAATCCAAAACACGCCACTTCAAGGTGGCGACTGCCAATTCAGCCCAACTCCCTGATCTCCATCCTCACCACGGTGGGCAGAACTTCGATGATGGTATCGGTTGCCTCGTGCCTCTCACATCTGAAGTGGAGTCATTATTTGCGGCGAGCAGACAGGCTGGATGGTCTTCAACTTTTTGATGGTGCCAGCCGTGGTCCCTGGGGTGCAGCCGAGATGCTTTGGCACATGCAAAGGGGCAGCATTATCGGGTGGGCTCTGGCTCTGGTGACCGTTGTTTCCCTAGGCATTGGGCCCAGCTCGCAGCAAGTCCTCGACTTTCCGTCGAGGGAATCGGTCCTGCGGAATGCTACTGTCACTCTGGGCCGTGCGGATAGCTTCCGGTCCAAGGGCCTCTCAGCCGGTAAGCTTCCTGGCCTTCTTTCCCGCCCATGAAACTGACGCGTTCATTCCGCCCTAGTTGACCGGTCAGGTAGCACCTTGGAGGGCTGGTGGATATCGTTTGTCCGTGGACCAGAAGTGCTCACCCTCCAAACATCGATCACGGCCGGCATTGCAGGCCATATTCTGGACCCCATGTTCAGCTGTCCCGCCGAAGCCTCCAGCTGCGTGTGGCGGAACGTCACCACGCTGGCCTGGTGCGCTAAGCAAGGCATGCCGCGCGCGCCCCTTTCTGATAGAAGCTGCCAAGTGGTCAACTGGTCGTCTCTGCAGCCGCCCGAGTCGCTGGAGGAATTGTTCGCAGACGACTTCCTGGCAATTGCGTGCAATTACACGCTTCCGCGGCCAATTGGATCTCCGAAAGGGGAGTGGATTGTGGTCAATCACCCCTTCCCGCTGTGGGCTGAAGAAAGGAATAATCGTTCCATTTCGGCCGCCTTTGGCTCCATGGCCGGCTACAGCTTTGAAGGTTTTGAGGTCTTTATGGTGCAGGCACCTTCAAACACATCTTCGAACATCGGCCCTCAACGTGATTGGGAAAGCGTCCAAGAAGCAATGGATGCCATCGTGGCCTCGGTCCCGCAAGCCTATGGTTCCTCAACTGAGCTTTACCCTTGCTCACGTACATTCCCTATTGTGTCAGCCAGCCCAGCAGGCCTCCACTACACTCCGGCAAACCCTATCTTCGAGGAACGTCTTGTCTATGCCAACTCTTCGGTCATCGATGATCCCCTCTCGTGGGCGTGGGCTGGATCACCTTCCATGGCATTCAAGTCGCCTTCAACGGGTCAACTGTATCAGTTTGACGATCTGGGGACCGGCGAAATGGTCCGTTTGGTTGGGGGCATGATGACGTGTGATATCGAAAGTTGGGAGTCAGTTTGTATGTACATGGTGCACCACAAGAATGTCTCCGAGCCCATGGAACACCTCGCCCTCACGCTGAGCAACCATCTCCGCAACCCGGTGGAAGGGGATAACATGAACGCTACCTTGGCGGACGGCCTGGCTTTCTTCAGCGAGGTCTATATCGCTGTACGATGGGGATGGGTCTTGTTACCTTTGGTCGAGACGGCGCTCGTTGTAGTACTGCTAGTGGCTGTTATTCTGTCGACGAAAGGCGAGCGTTTGATCAAAGAATCTGTCGTTGCGTACCTAGCGTACGGCCTCGATGAAAGGTCAAAGGCTGTCTTGGACGGCTACGCGCCGGCCTCCGGACACGACATGACAGCTGTGGCAAAGCAGGTGAATGTCCAGTTGGTGAGATCTTCGAATGGAGGAGCGCGGTTCGCACATGTCTGATCTGGAGGGTACTTTTCCTGGCTTGATAGCTTTGACAGAGCGTAGCAGAACTCCGAGAGTGAGCTTGTGGGAGACCTGTC
>Ga0247780_1000753_pt1 | contig 26555 bp, 20 predicted proteins | sample UWRJL079202R5_FD_179927 | JGI IMG/M metagenome (GOLD analysis project Ga0247780, IMG submission 179927) | Plant litter microbial communities from Arlington Agricultural Research Station in Wisconsin, United States - UWRJ-L079-202R-5 | ecosystem: Environmental > Terrestrial > Plant litter >... | reverse complement strand
ACTGGCTCTCTGCCACCCTCTCCTTTTTATCTAGAATAAGCAATTCCATCACTCTTTTGCCGAACGGCCAGAAAACCGCTCTGTTTTGTGTTCCACAAGGAGCGAGGATCTTGGTGGTGATATCGTGTATTCCGAGCCTCAAAACAATCCGCACCTCTCTGGAAAACTGTGGACGGCTGTTCCCGTCGAGCCAGTACGACTGAGCGACCCCGGCCAACCGTTCCATGAATAAGGTCCAGGTCGGGTATCCAGGGGTTTCCGGGACTACCCTACAGAGTTCCACTGCCCATGAAAGTAACTCCTCATTTTTTCTGGCTTTTGACATCCTGAAGTGAAACCGCCATGATTGGGCCGCGTAACCAGAGAAGTCAAGCTTATGCTGTCGAACTGCAGCCGCCTCGCTAGGCGCTCAGGCGCGCTCAAGCGCGCAGGGGCCTTGGATCATGTGCTCTCCCCACACACAGGGAGCTTCCATTTGTATATAACTGGGGAGTGCTAGTCGGTGCTGGAGTAGCCACTCGCAGGTCCCTAGAACTATGTCGACGTTGGCGTTCTTCAAAGATTCGTAGTCTCCAGGATACAGATCTTGCAAGAATTTCATCTGCTGTTCCTTAGAAATTTCTGCAATGAAAGCACCGAGTGTTAGACAACACAAGCGGTATCAATACTTGTGAAAGAGATAGCTGTGTTTGGAAGACGTACGCGTAATGAAAATGACGTCAGTAAGTAAAGCCTCGTTTACTAGTCGTATAACGTGTGGCATAACAAGATTGATTCGCTGCTTGTCCTCTGGACTATCTGAAAATTGACAGATGGTTCGATGGTCGCCTTGAAGTGGGACAAGTGCCTCGTTCGGCACAAGGAGTGCTGCGGAAGATTCTTTGACCACCTTTCGCGGGTTAGCTTGATCGGGGACGGGCATAAGCTTTAGGAGGGAACCTCCTAGGACGAGTTATAGTTGAAACACAGAGTCGAGATACAGAAATAGAAACTTGGGAAGGGGGCGGTGTTCAACAAACCGGTAGATAGAGGGTTGCTACTTACGATAAAGTTTGCGCTTCGAAGTTTCTCCGTCTCAAAGAAGCTCACAATGCTGAGAGATTTGCCTCGGTCAACAAACGACTTGGTACATCGTAGAGGATGGCCGATTGTGTCTGGAGATCACCCAAAAGTTTGTGGTTCATAGCCGATTCGAGGGTGGCCAGGTTGAGTATGTTGTTAAGTGTATCTAATCCACCCAGCCCACGAGAAGCTGGGAAACCCGTGCCTCCTGCGGAGGTTCCGGCCCGAGAACGTGCAACTGCATTGGACTAGCCCGAATAGTAGCCATGCAGGAATCATCAGGAGATCTCGGGAACGACTACTTCGTAAGAGACAAGACTTTGTAGCAACGCAACCTGGAACAAATTCTAGGCATCAAGTCTTCTTGATACACTCAATCACCGACTCCGACTGCCACGACCGACTCCCCTGCACACGCCGGAAACCTTTAATCCTCCTTTTAATCACATCCCCAACGCTCGAGCATCCGCTCTTTCCGCCATAGGCCATCAAAAAGTCTAGGAACACCGTCTTCGGATCTGGCGGCACGGGATGAACATCCAACTCGCAGCATTCTAGTCGCCAGAATGTTGGTGATGAGAGTGTCACTGTAGTTGTGAAGACACCTCCGGATGAAGTACACCATGGCACCTGTCACTGTTAGCCACCAGAACACAATCCCTACCGAGTCTATGAATCGCGACACACTGGGTTTCCCCGATGGTAAGCTACCTACCGGGCTGGAAGCTGAGTAGGGTGTAACTTACTTGGCTCGAAAGTCCAGGGGGTTGTATCGATCCTGTGGTCTTGGATGTAGACGAAACAGACTGAATTGCTTATGTCCGCTCTCACCAGGGCCAGGCGCAGGGCTCTAGGTAGCGCCACTTATCGTAGGCGTTCCTAGGTACTGGTAGTTCAACGCCGGCTTAGACCGATCTGATGACAATGATGGCAGTGATGGCAATGGGAAGGAAAGTGTAGTAATGAGACCGCTGCTGGGGATTGCGGGAATTGATACCTGGTTGCGGCCTGCAAAATACCATTCTCGTTCTGGAAGAGTTGTTCAACCTAAGAAACGGAAGGTATGAGTCAGTATAAACGGTCAGCTGCATTGGATTACGGAAAGTACTGGGGTTATATCTGTTGGAGCAGGGGCTGCTATTTATGCAGCCGGGGTCTGCTATATAGGGTGATGCGGACTACTAATTCTGGACGCCTTAGCGCCCTACTCTGTGATTAAAAGGAAATTTCGTGTGCCTAGATTCGTCTCATATAACCAGGATTTTACATTTTTGTACCTCGCCCATGTGACATTGCTAACCCTAACTATAGGTCTGTACTCCTGATAGTAGGCTCCCATTTCTGGAGCACTCGCAGCGTCTCCTCGCACTTTTCCCTCACCGTTTCGTAGCAATCCGATCCCAGCGGCAGTCTAAACGGCACCGCCCCATCTTCAGCCACGCCCTCGCGTCGCACCAAATCCACAATGACCTCCACGCCCTTTGCCACGTCCCCCGGTTGCCGACCGTGCTCGGATGCTATGTGGCCGAGGAACGTCTGGTATGCTTCTCGGTAGTCGGGCACTCTCGATACAGCGGTGCCAAGGTTGCCGGCCGGGTCGAGAAAAGCGGTGCGGAACCTGCCCGGGTCGACGAGGAGCGTCCTGATGCCGAGAGGCTCCGTCTCCCACCGCAGGCTCTCGACGAGGCCCTCGAGTGCAAATTTGGAGCCTGAGTAGGCGCCGCAAAACGGGTCCCCGAACCACCCTGACCGCGAGCCAAGAAAGACAAGCGTGCCAGCGTGCCGGCCGCGGAGGTGCGGGAGGACGGCGCGGGTTACCCTCACGGGACCGAAGACATTTGTGTTAAACTGGGCCACGAGGTCCTCTTCTCTGCCGCCACTCTGTCAGATAACTCGGATATCATTGAGATGCCAGGGCAAGAGCTAGGGACAGACATACCGCAACTCCTCCCATGATCCAGTGATAATGCGTCCCGCATTGTTGACCAGCACGTCGATCCTGCCGTGGATTTCGATGCCGGCAGCGACGGCCTTTTCTATCGACTCTTGAGCGTCAGTGACATCAAGCCGTAACAAGCTGACGCCGGGCTGGCTGAGATGGGCAATCTTGTCGACGTTGCGGCTGGTCGCGATGACAAAGTCACCGCGGGAAAGGATCTCGGAGACAAATGCCTCGCCGAAGCCAGAGGAGCAGCCGGTGATGAGCCAAACCAGCTGGGACATGTTTGCCAGGACTCGAGTTACTAGAGGAGAGTGTAGATGATTTGCCTACTATCAGAATAGCCATGACCGCCCGACTTATACACGGCCAGACATTAGCATCTGCTCTCCCCGCAGCACCGTACCATTCAACGTCCCCATTGTCTGACGCTGCGCCGAGAATCGACTATTTCCGATCTCCCGTGCGGTTTTGGCACTATGCCGGTTGTGACTCACGCCGAGGAGCTGCCGCTGTATCGCGCTGACAAATGGCGTTGGTTGCACATGCCGATCGCGACCGGCCATTGCCCTTATCTCCGGAGGCGAGCGATCCATTCACATGCCGCAAGGCTTTGACAGAGTATGCTCAATTCGTCTTATACAGCTAGGCTATTTTTCATGACTGGAGCTGATTTCCAAAATGTGAAAGGGGAAGACCTGGGTCTTGTCCTTAGAATATCTATGGAAGAGCTGTATGCCCGACTGAGTGCGATCTGGTGGTGGAAACAATCGGGGCTAAAACTACGTACGTTACCTTTTGGATGATATAGCTCATAAAAGGTTGCTCGTTCTTCCCTTCTCTGGGCTCGTCTCTTTTTCTCAGCTCGACTGGCCACACCTCCTTTCCGACAGAACCCCTTTCTTTTTGATAGGAGCCAAGGGTCTAGTTCTATACGCGCAGCAGATGCCATTGTCCCCACATGCGGGTAGTCTGACCAATCGTAAACTCTTTCCTGCATGATCTGCGAGAAAAGGGGGGGTGCGATGTGAGCATTTCCTCTCCCAGTGACTGAGTTGAGGTGAGGAGAGGCAGCAACTTACCCTGGCGAATAATCCATAAAATTCTCGACCGGGTCGTAGCCCGGCTGGTCGGGGCAGGTATTCCTCGTCAGGTTGCAGCCGGTCGACGGTGAGGCTTCCGCCGGAGTATCGTCCACCATGTCGCCGAGGCCTGTGCAGCCTCCGTCGAAGGTGTGGAGCAGGCCGAACCAGTGACCGACCTCGTGGGTGGCGGTAGTACCGCCGACTCTCACGGTATAGGAGAGCACCGTGCAGCCATCCCGGTAGAAGCGGCTTGACCCTGGCTGGACTTCGGCTGCCGCTTTGGGCAGGGTGCAATCGCCACGTAGCGTGCCGCCGCTGTCCGATACGCCGATGCTAGTCAGAAAATAAATGTTGAGCGTGCTGTAGGTGCCCCGCCGGAGCGCCTTCTTCATCTCGAGATCTACCTGGCTGCTGTCGTCGAGCGCCCAGGTCCGGTTGACGGTGCGGGTGACGCCGCGGAGGTTAAACGATATGTAGCTTGTGGCAAAGTCGGCACTGAGGGCGTCGAGTTGGTCGTGTAGCATTTGGTCCTAGTCCCACGGCTTCGTTAGCTTTGAATTGGATCCATACTTGTTGTCATGGCGCAATCTTTTGTGTCGGGTCCGGCCAACGTACGGTCAAATATCCATCCTGCACTCTCGTCGAGTTTGCCACGACGTGGAAGTAGGTGTCGACCGTGATGGATGACTGCCGGGACATCATCTCTCTGCCCGTCTCGCCTAGGCTGGACTGCTCGGCAAGCCATTCTGGCGTTGCGGCGGTCCGGCACCAGTCTGTCGAGTCGTCGTAGGATCCTGCTCGAGGTAGTACATGTCCCGATGCCGCGTAGGCGAGCGCCATGGTAAGCCACGTCAGCAAAAACATGGTCTCGGTGTTTTTTGGCCGGTACACGGATGGTAAGACAAGAGAGGTAGGTAGGTAGGTAGGGGGTCAGCAGGTGAAGAACCAAGTAAGGTAGTTAAGCTGGGATCGATAGGAAAACTTTGGCAGTCAAATTATTCCCTGCTCAACATGATCGATGTGCATATAGCTGACAAGATGTATTATGAGCATCTAAATCTCCAGGCCGCCTCGCCCACGTCGGGCTGTCGATTCCGCCTTGCGCTAAATTATACCCAGGATTTAACGCGGCGGCACCGTCATCGTGCGTCGGCAGGAGTCTCTAGTCAGCCTACCCAGCTGCATGTGGATCCAGTAAGGGGAGCTGTTCACTGCGATGTGGTGTGGATAGGTGCCTCGCCAACCGGGGCTGAATCCAGTTGACAACCAACCAAAGCTGAGAGCTTTTCGCGTCAATATGTGTGTGATAGAATCCATGGGCCAACACCGCGTCCCCCGCGTCCCCCGCGTCCCCCGCGTCCTCGGCGTCCCCCTTCTTCCTGCTCTTTATCTTCGACGGTGGGGAGATTGGGTAAAAGGCTGACTCAGTCTTCCTTGGCTCCTAGCCACTATGTCAAGGCGGACGCGACTCTCCTCAGTTTCAAGAAAGCCAAAACGTCTCTTTGGTGGAATTTCCCGCAATGTCTCAGATTCCTGCGAGCTTTCGGTGCTCAGTTCAGACGTGTGGGAATGGGTACTGGGCACGGCCAGCCTAGTTGTGGGCGCCACACCAAACTAGGGTCTAAATTGGCTAGCGTTTGTGTGAAGATTCCAACTGCGCCCGCATTTCACGCATCAATCTGGGGTGACGAAAGGCGCTCAAAGCCGAAGGAGCACATTGGAACCTCTGCGAGCAGGTTTTGTGGCAATGTCGACGACTTTCTCGCTGCTAAAATTGCCATCCCTTGAGCTAAAAGGGGGCGGGGGGATGGGCACCTGCCATGCTGGAGATGGTGGTATATGAGGTTGAGATGGTGGGCCAAGCCTTCCCGACGCGTTTGTGTACTGATATGGATGGGCCGCACGTTTTGAATCTTGAAAATTGCGGGTTCCATTGTGTCCTCCCGAGGCCTTAATACCTCATGGTGCTCCTGCAGTTGGGCTGCTGCCACAATCATTCGCATTACCTACCTACCTACGCCAAACACGGAAGAGCCTCGGCACGATGATGGAAGAAACAGACCCAGAGGGAGCTCGTCCACCCCAGGATGTGCCCCGGAAGCGATTTACGCCTCTGCACATGGCTATACTTGTCGGTGCTTCCACCGTGTCGTTTGGAGCCATTGGATTCCTCGCCTTTCTCTGGACCGGAGCATACTGCGCACGCAACAGCCTACCCCTTCCCGAAACATGGTACACACTGCTCGACCGGCGCTGGGTTCTTCGGGCCATCACGCTCACAACGTTGGCACTCCGTACGACAACGTCACTGGATGCCGGCATCGCAACATCCATGCTCGCCGCTCTTTTGCTAGAGAGACAGGGGGTCCAGCTGTCTCGACTCGCTAATGTGTCCATTCTCCGCAGCACTGATAGCCCCCCGCACGCGCTGGCCTGGGCGGCCCGCATCGACATCCTGACCCGGCCCCTACACAAGTTGCGATATCTCCTAGTGGTACTCCTGCTTACCACGCTTACCACGCAGCTGGCTTCGACCGTCCTCCTCTCCGACTTTGCCGACACTGTGATTCCTCGCATCCGCACCACGTCGAACTCAATGATCCGATTTTCCTACTCGGCAACCTCAGGGCCTATCAAGTTTATCAATACAAACCAGGCCTCCTACTTTGGATATTTGGCCCGATTTCCCCGCTTCGCCGAGTACAGCGAGGCTCCCGTTCAACCAGCTCCCGCTGAGGAACGGAGGTTTCAGGATACTGGTGTCACTTACCGGGCCTTTATACCGCTTCCAAAGGAGGCTCGCGAGCAGCTCAGGCAGTACTCGGGGCCGGCCACGGTGCTGGAAGCGCACGTTGTGTGCGTGCGGCCGACCATCCCACGCTTTGCTATTTCTTCTCCCGAAATTGACGGACATCCGCAAATCCTCTTTGCCAACCTCACCTATTCGCTCACCACACCCGCCGCTCTCCAGTCGATACAACCTTTCAGCCTCAACTTCACAAAGAGCGCCGCGAAACCAAGAAGTTTATCAGTACCGGTTGCCATGCCCAGCGTACCGCTCGATGGCGATCCGGGAGAGGGCGCTCAACAGTGGCCCATGTCAATCGTGTCTGTTCTTCTGGACGGGTCAAGAAGCTTTTTGCTCCTGAACTGGACCGGCTCGTTTAACGAGTGGTACAACGACGACCTTGCCTTGCCGGACTCGTGGCAACGCCGCAGCAGTGAGGAGTGGACGACCGTCTCACACCGGACGAGAAACATTTCTATCGACGCAACGCTGTGCGTGACCCGATTCAACAGCTCCCTCTATCTCGTCAACACGGATGTCGGTGAGCCTGCTTTTGAGCCCGAGGTCGCATGGGACAACGCCACGGGGCGTCTCACGACGGAAGATGCAGCCAAGTATCTCAGCACACGTGACCCCTCTGGCGGCCGGCTGCCCTTGGGCATGGCAGGGCCGCCCACTGCCTCGATTCCTGCAAACTACACGGCGAGGGACAAAATTGGGATTGGCGCGTCGGTGACAGAGCAGGTCGTCCTCGCCATGGAGAACATGCAAGCCAAGTTCTCGGCTCTCGACTATTCCGGGGAGCTGCTAAAAGGTATGAAGTGGGCGGCGGTATTGTGCTACGACATCAATCTCGACTCGCAAATCGGCCTGCACAACTCGTTCACGAGCGTGTTCCAGGACGTTATGCAGCGCACACGCAATCCGGCCGTCGCGGTACAGAGCTTGTTGACCATGGCGACGGCCAACGCTTACGTCGAGCTGCAGCCCTACTTTGACTTTGAGCTGCCTGTAGCCTACAGCGTGTGGGAGCCGGCCTTTATCCCAGAGGGCTGGCGGGGCTTTGGTATCGTCACGGGGGCCGTCGTGGTGCAAGCACTGGCACTCGTGGCCGTCACCGTCTTGTTTGTGCGCGAGACGCGCTCCACACAGCTGGGCAACTCATGGCAGGCGGTGGCCCAGGTGACGGACGACAACACGCGCTTGTTGATTCCCGAGGCTGCCCGGCGCCAGAGCAAGGCGTTCCAAAAATGGATAACGGGTGAGGGTTGGGATATGCGCTATCGCATTGTCAACGAGGGTGGCTCGCCAAAGCTGGCAAGGGCATAATGGCACTACCCTTTGCTTGTATACCTTACCTAAGTTGTCCCAATTCACTATATAGCCTTTGGTGGCAGGGGTAAAATAATAAGCTTGTGGCTGAGAACTGGCTTTTATTTTCTGCTGGGTGAAGTTGGTAAACAAGATGGAAGTTATTTCGTATATACATCCATTCCACAGCTCAATCATTGCATTCGAGCCCACCCTCCTGTTATCAATTTATAAATCTCACCATTACTAATTTAGTTATCACTGTCACAAAGTACAGTTAACCCTTAAAATTCTGTCGAACTGCAGCGGCAGTTCTTGGCGCTCAGGCGCGCAGGCGCCTTACCGCTCCAGGCTTGGCTGGAGCGCAGGGGCCCTTGGATCATGTGCTCTCCCCACACACAGGGAGCTTCCATTTGTATATAACTGGGGAGTGCTTCGCACTCCCCTTTTCTACCAAATCAAGTCATTTTGCAACTGCACTTCCGCTGCTCCTGAGCCCCTCGTTCCTCAGTCAAAACGTTCCACAAATTCTCATTTAGTGTCTTTGTATCGTTCTCTATTTTGCATTTTTCCTTCCACTTCTCTACTAGGCCTGTAGCTGACGGGATAAAACAAATAAAAATAAATAAAAATTGTGACAACCTGCAGGTCGCTACTTGGACCGGCACGGACCGACGTGTCCCCGCATGAAGAATAGTACGAGAAATAGTGGGACACTGTGGGCGTACGTAGAGGCTCTGTGCCAAGGAAAAGATCTGTTGACAGGTCCTTCTCGGGGGACAGAGCCAGTATGAGATCGCTCCCCCTTCGTTAGTATAGATACCATCATCGTACCCACGATGAGTGAGGAACGTTCCTGGCTCCTCACGCTAATAATACATTGTTCACCTAGAATCTATTATTTGGAACCTCTTGATTCACGGCCTACGTGACAGTGTAAATCCCACCTCGGAAGTTGCGTTAGCCTTCACTCAGTCATCTTGCCCCTCACGTCTTTGGCTGTCCTAGCCTACGATCTGCCTTTACCTGGATCACCTCGGTGTACCAGGAGCAGGCCGTAACAAAGACTTAAAGAAGCGGGAATCAGTGAAGAACAGTATACGCTAAGTGTCAGAAGCACTGCACACTGGAAAGCTTGTGGAATTGATGGGGTTGCAACTGTTTGATTGAATTGCTCCTGTTCCGTACTCTAGCAAAGCCAGAGTACTCCTTTTTATACAGTTATCTGTGGCGGCAACGCTTGCGCAATCTGTTGTTCTAGTCAATTCTTGTTGGAAGCACTGCACTCTGGATTCTGTGGAATTGAAAGGTTTGCAACTGCGTGATTGTATTGCTTGTTCGGTTCTCTGGCTCAGCCAGAGACCCTTCCTTATAGTTGTGAATAGTGGCAAGCCGTGTAGCAAAGCCACGCGGCTACAATTGCACATCTGTGGCAATTGTTACAAATCTATTGTTCTGGTGGTTTCCAGACTCTTCTTTCTGAGCCAGCCAGAACCCCTTTCTTTCTGACAATTCTGGCGCCATCTTTCTGACACTAAGTGATTAAAAGAGTGCAAACTAGTGCGACGATCAGTGGAGAACAGTATGCGCTATGTTTAAACCACTGCTGTTAGTTAAAGAAAAGGAGGTGGAGAATGTAAACGGTCTTAACCGCTTAATCTAGCTATATCTGCCGCCGAATTAGGAGGTCAGGACCGTGTCACTAAGACTAATAGTATTATAATACTAATCTTACTTATACTTATATTAATACGTTCCTTAATAGTATTTAAAACGTGCTTAATGCCTGTCTTCTTAACATTAAGCCCACCTAGGTATCTCTATATCTTAATAAAGATACTGTTACTGACTAAGAGGTTAACTATTACTCTCTCCTTTAATAGCTTGTTCCTCGTCTACATTATATACGTCTAGCTTTATATTACCGGGTTTGTAGGTTTCTATCGTCGCGTCGCCAGTTGATGACAAATGGGAATGTTAAATGCTATGAGAAGATCAATGCAAACCTGGGAATCACTCTTATAATCTAGAGTCTGCTATCCCCCTCTCCTGCAGCGCTACCCACGAATACATAAAGCGGGGGTGCTGGCGGCATTTACTGACAACTTGCAGGACATAGGGAAATCTAGACGTGGGCGGTAACGGCGGGATACCACCTCCCTATGCAAAGGCAAGCTACCGTTCCAGATGCTAGGCATATTATAGGCTCCCCTCCTCGATGCTTTCGCCCTAAGAAAATTACGTACATAATTCCTGCAAAAGTGTGATTGAAGATAAGCTAATCTTATCTTGAGACTGAAGTCAAAGGCGAGCTGGTAGGGACGTTGAAAGGGTTACAGTGTAGAAAGAAAAACAGCAACCTTGGCAACAAAATAACGTGTATTATAAGCGAGCTGTAAATATAAGCAAGCTGTAAACTTCCTCCACAACGTATACTCTCTGCCTTTTATAACATTTTCCTCTACTATAAAATATGGTATTACCTTTAAATACAGTGCAGTTGTTAGAATATATTACTCTTATAGGCTTTACGGGCCTGTTAGGCTCTGGAATATAGTGGCTTGTACGCTGTAGTTCTCTCCAGGAATACTGAACAGCGCTGTAAAACAGGGCTGTACACAACTGTTATATGCATTTTTAAAACGTATAAAGACTCTGGCTAAAAGAAATAGTCCCCTTAGTCAGTGCGAAAGATATCTTCTTAATGTTAGTGCTACTTATGGCTTACTTATGGTCGGCCGTTTCTTGTTATGTAAAGCTTTACTTATATCTAAACAAGGTGTTGGAAGCGCAGCACTCTGGATTCTGTGGAATTGTAGGGGTTACAACTGCGTGATTCTATTGCTTGTGTTGATTCTGTTCCTCTGGCTCTGGCTGGAAGCCAGAGGCTTCTTTATAGACTATTCTGCAGGATTCAGGCTTCGTCACTCCGGTAGCTGAGGCTCACTGGCGTACTGGCAGTGCCAAGTATCCAGTCAGCAGTATCAAGTATCCCTACTGTCAGCTACTTCCCAAAGGTCTACACAGTAGTGGACGTGTAGCGTGAGTGGAAGGAAGGTGTAGCCGGCGGGCCGTTCATTAAGAGTCTTAAGGAGCAGTATAGCCACCACTAGCGGCTGGGTAATACTATAATTGTGCAATTCTGTCGCCGTAAGGTAGTTTGGGATACCCTTAAGGCCCTCATAGCTCGTGGGCGGAGCGAAAAGGAGGCCATCCAAGAGCTAGAGGCGCTGCGAGGCAGGCAGAGCATCAACAGGCTAGTTGACCTACTCTGGCAGCGGCGCCAGCGCTAACGGCATCGCCAGAAGCAGTAAATATCCAGCTAATAAAGTACTTGCAATAGCTTCGAGCAATACAGAATGGAATAAATATCAGCACAGGACAATTACAGGCATCACTAATTAGGAAAAGCGTCGACCGTCGATATATTGCCTTCTCTGCGGCGCTAGTAATCCTGCGGCCAATTACGCGACATTGGGGCAATCGTAGGGCCAAGACCGACCCCACGATAAGTTCAGCTTATCCGAGGTAGCCCGATACAATACGTCTCTGACAGAACATCTCGACAACTCGGCCGGAGAAATCAGGATTTTCGATACAGTCAATATGTCGGCGGAATTCCGGGCGAAACAGTGGGAGTATGTCGGATATCGCGGCTTCTGCAACTTCCTCTCATCCGACAACGACTTTTTGATCCTGCGCCGGTTTGGCGTTCTCAGCATCCGGGTCCTGCTCGCGCTCCAAGACGAGCTAGTGGAACTGGAAGAACAGCTTCAGACGCTCGAGAACCAGCTGACGAGCTTTGACGCCCCCGACTACCACAACGGGTCTTTTCGGCAAGAGACAGAAGAATGTCGCTGTGAGCTGATTCGCGAGATTGCCAGCAAGCTGCGGTCTTATAGTCTGTATACCTACTTATCTCTTTGATTCCCGACTCCAAGACAATGCCTACTGACAAAAACAAATAAAAATGAAAAGACGAACCGCTGCTCCAACACTCCGACCTCCTCTCCCGCCCGAGGCCACCAGCCAGAAATGTCAGCAGCGTATCCAACTGGCTGCAGAACCATGGCGATGCCATCCTGGCGCAAGAGACGGCCTTTCTCTCGCACCACCGCGATCTGATCCCCCTCGTCACGAAACCCGCATCGCCCTTACGAAACCTGCTGGAAAAATCGAGCCATTTCCGCCTGCTGGGGCTGTGGAAGAAGCGCACGCTCGACGGCGATACAATTCACTACTACTCCGAACAGCGGATCAACCTGTTTGTATCGCTAACGCTGACGACGCTGGGCCTGTTTATGCTGGTCGCGCCGCTCTGGGTGCTGGCATTTGTCGGCGATAAGGTCAAGCGGCTCTGGGTCATTACGTTGTTTGTTGTGCTGTTTCTGCCTCTGGTGGTCTTTACATCGTCAGTAAAGAGCTCCGAAGCTTCGCTAGCTGCCACGGCCGCGTATGTATTGTATACCTGTGGAGACGGCACGAGATTACAGTTTACCAGTTGCTGACTGATTTGCAGGTATGCTGCTGTCCTGGTTGTCTTTCTCCAGATCTCCCCATAGACAGATAAATTTAGGCTGTCTCGCGAATGGCGAAGTACCCCAGCTGGCTGGCCGTGCTTCGAAATTCGACCTATTGTTCCACTGGATATTTCGACAAAAGCATCAAATATTTCTTCCTCGCCTGCAGGAGATGATGAGGGCGGATTTGAAGGTGGTCGTGGGCGAAGGGGTGGCCGAGGAGGGGAAGAGAGGGGCAAGGGCAAAGGTGTGGGCAAAGGCAAGGGTGAAAGCAGCGGGGAAGGAAAGGGCAAGGGTGAAGGGGGTGGTGCAGTTGGGAAGGGCAAGGCTGGCAAGGGAAAGGAAGAGGGTAAAGAAAAGGGTGGTGCCCCAAGGGTGGTGCCCCAAGGCCTGCTGAGCCCGTTTGCGAATGGGAGGGCCATTGTCTCGGTAGGAAACCTCGACCCCTCGAGATGCTTCCACAAGCTGACCAGAACAATAGGTGACCCGTGCCCGACTGAGAATGACTGCAACCACGACTGGATTTGCCGCAATCGCGTTTGTTCTCGGCTTCCCACAGCCTGGTCTCCTGTCTGTCTTGAGCTACGACGTACGCATATAGGAATGCATAGGTACCTAGGTACCTAACACATAACAAACTCGATTCGTCGAAGAGGAGTAGGTTAGGAGGAGAAGCGGATCTGGTCCGGACATGGTACGTAAATGAAAAGACAAACACAGCCCCTCCCGAGTCTCCTTATTAAGGCTACGGCGTTGGGATCGTTCTATTTGATATGGGGATTGTGTCGAGAAATTGAAACCTAGCACGCCATTATGTAACATTTCCTCCTTGCTGGCAACCAGGCCCTAATTAGGTTGACAGCGATCTACCTAAACCAGCGCCTGCGCCATGACGACAGGCATCATCGCAATTGTCGTCGTCGCTGTGACAAACTGCCACGACGCAGCGGCGTTCCAGAGAGCATGGTTCGGCTTCACTACTCCCTTGGCCTCCTCAAATGAAAAACGCTGCTTGGGCATGCAGTCAAAGTAGTGTGCTACTCCTAACAGCAAACAGAGGGCCAAGAAAGCAATAACCGTGATCTGCTTTCCCTTACCCTTCCTTTGCGGTGGTGGCTTCGTGTGTGTTGCAGTTATCGATCCCAGCCCGACTGACTGGACTGCTTCTGCATCTGCAGCTGGTCGTCGTCCGCTGCTTTGCTTTCTGGCGGCTCTCGGTAACGACATGATACTGACTGTCAAGTGAATCAGGCATGCTGAGGCCACCAGAATCATATCGTGCATGAGCGCACCGCTGAAGGAGAGTGATGATGTTGAAGAAGATGTAGGCGAAAGCAAGGCGCGATGCGCAGAGTACCCCAGTCCGGCGGCTAGGTAGAGGAGCATCGAAGAAACTGGAAACGGCGAGCTGCCCAACAGCAGCACCATGGCGGCGGGTCCGGCGTCATTACGGCGGGGCTCAACATCACACCGAATGATGCCATAGAGGACGAGCGATAGTGTTGCGGCATGCTGGAGGTTGAGGTACCCTGCAAGATATGCGGTGACCAACGAGACATAGAGCACACAGCTCAGGGCTCCAGCGATGAGTGGCAACGGAACAATGCTCTCCTCCATTGTCAGGATGGGTGGTGGCTGGGAGGAATGTTCGATTTCTCGGCGTGCACACTTGGTAGTTTTCGACCGGCCTTTGGCGCTTGGGGGATCCATGGTAGCAAACCCCTCCTTTTCTGCCGTTCTCGTTGTTGAGGAGAAGCCTGGTGTCCAGGGCCCCAGAAAGCTGAAAGAGCACCGTGCTGGGTCAGCAAGCCCAATGCCAGCATAGAAGCAGCCGACTTGTCGGAAGGCATCCATCAGCGGGAAACTGAGGGTCATGCAGGCCATGAATGCAGTCTTGTCGACGCTCGTCGCCATGGTCGGAGAAAATCGAAGGGCGGCGGCAGCGGAGAGCAGTCCGCCGGGCAAGCACAATGTCGGTGACTTCGCCGTTGTCGTGATTTTCTGCCCTCGTGTGCTACTGGTAGTACTACTATATCTTCCAACAGTGAGCTGCAAGATCGGAGCCGTCAGGTAGGCTCCTAGCAGCCCCGCTGCTACCGACTGAAGCGCAACCCACGCGATGCTGTGCAGTTCGGCCTCGGAGCTCGCTCGGTTACCAGCCACCTCAAATAAGAGAATGGCTGAGAGCTCGGTGCCCACGAGACCGAAGCCCGTGGCGATGCCCAACACACCGATCTTCCACTTCTCAGCAACTTTTCTCTCGTCAAATTCGCGCGTCAGCCTCTCGCCCTTTACGGTAAGTTTTTGCCAAGTGTCTGAGCTGCAGGTAGGTATTCAAGGCAATGTCGAGATGTGCAAAAAGGGGGGAAGAAAACAAGGTGAAATAAAATGCACATACCCACGAAGGCTGCGGGACGAGTCATGTCCAGCACAAGCAGCTTGGCACGTTCCAGTTCCCGTTTTACTACCGTTAGCATGTAGACCATGTAGATTGCCATGCTTCCGACGTTGATGACGAGCGCTAAGCCGCCGAGGCCGCCTTGGAGGACCCACAACATGGCGACGAAGACGCCAGTCATACGGAAAGCGGCGATTGTGAAAGCCATGCCGAGCGACACCCACCAACTCACGCGAGGCGTAAATTTGCCGTGCATTTTGAGGAGGAAGCGGGCGCTGTTGAGGAACTCGGATAGCAGCGTCGCCCAGAGGAGGTATATTTGGCGGCGGGGCACGTTGAATTTCAATATGCTCAGCACGGCGACGAGGCTCGAGATGTGGTGAATGACAATTTCGGGAAAGGGAGCAAAATGAGGCAGCTCTTGGGTGTAGATGATGGCGCGGACGCCCCAGCACATCTGTTCGGCTGTGTTGAGGGGACGAACCAGCCCGCTAATGTCGGACTCGGCGGCTGTGGTGACGACAGCAGCACCGCAGGCGGTGACGGAGGCTACATTGAAGACGATGCCAGTCAGTACGCCAAAGTAGAGGTCATGCCTCTTGCGGAAGTCCTGCTTGAGCTCCTCGTAGAATCGGGGGTTGAAGTGGCTAACAAGGGCCTTGGCACCGAGCTTTACCAGCGCCCAGAGAAGCAGGCCGGCCACAAAGGGGACGAATGGAACCTCCGGCTCGCTGCCGACAAGGAGAGGCTGGACACCCATCACCCTGCATGTAAGGAACGAAAGCGGTTGTTCTGGCCTGGCAAAGAGGATGGCGAAGTGGATGAAGAAGCGCAAAGGCGGCGTCGTTCAACAGCGTGGCGGTGGAATATCGAGTGTCCGGAAGAAATGGTGATTCTGCTAGCTTATTGTCCGCTTTTATATCTCTGTCCCCACCGGGGACGTCCCGAGGTTTGTCAGAATGAGAGCGTGCCTTCAGTGGCTGGCGGCCGGAGTATAGTTTTTCATTGACGGTCGATCTCCCGGCGGCATCTTCCGGCGTCGATCTGGCGGCCGAGCGAGTAGCTCACCGCCGCGGCAGCCCCACCTATTCAATTGTCTTGACAGTCGGGCCGATCCGGACATCCCCAAGCCCACTTGTGTACCGTTGGCTTTCATCTTCAACGGTCTGCGTCGGCAGGTACGGTCACGGTTGGCTTCGTCGATCTGTCGATCTGCCAGAGGCGCCAAGCGGTGAAAACAACGGCTTGTGCATTTCTGGAGGGGATTGCACCAGAAAGTGACCAGCTACACAATTCACCGCGTGGGCCCCTTCAGAAGCCACCGACGGAGCAGCTTTTCCAACGTACCAACCTGCCGCCGCATTGGAATCATCTTCGCATCTCTGCTTTTCTAGCCCACGAACCTACGCCAGGAAGGCGATCCCCAACCGCCCGCCCACTTACAGAACACAGCTCCGCATCATCATCAATGGCATGCATGGCCACAGACCACGAGAGGGACGACAAAGTCCTCGACGAGGCATTGAGACCGGTCAGCAAAATCGAATTGGCCTCTCGGGAGAGGTCACCTGAGCTGTCCCCAACACGCTCGCCAGTCAGGGCCGTCTCTCGAGGACGTGTTCGCGCCATCTACGGCTTCATGCTGATTACTCACTTCATGTTCGCCGTTGACATGACGTCGGTGGCCGTGGCACTGCCAGTATGGAGGCCCTCTTTGACATCCCATGTTGTGCGGATGACGCTGACTCGGGGGATTATCTGGGTGCTATTATTAGGCGATTGCAAAAGACATGAACGCCAGCAATACAGCCGTGTTCAGCATGGGCACCGTTTTATTTCTTAGCGCCGTTATATTCCAGCCGCCGATTGCAGAGGTATTCCATGTTGTCGGTAGAAAACCCGCCTTCTTGCTGGTGCTGCTCGTGCTTGGCGCCGGGTCCATCGTCGCAGCCATGGCCAAGGACATGGCGACGCTCCTCATCGGCCGCAGCATGCAGGGCTTCGCATCTGGAAGCTCTGTCCTGGCCGCAATCGTCCTGACGGATCTCCTTGAACTCCGTGATAGAGCCACTTGGCTCTCAGTTCAGAATGCCGTAGAGGCTCTTGGTCTCGTGTCTGGTCCTCTGATCGGCGCCGGTATTCTGCAGGTGTCTTCCTGGGTGTGTCACCCCAACTTCATTCACCCACGCCGGAATTGGCTAACACCAAAAAAATAGAGATGGCTATTTTGGATCAACTTGCCCGTTATTACGGCCTCGGCCACTGGTTTGGGACTCCTCCTTGGCTTCGACCGACCAGAGGCTGGCGTTATGCGGAGCCTCAAGAACGTTGACTGGGTGGGCATACTGCTGTTCATGCCGTCGGCCGTGTGTCTACTGGCTCCCTTTACCATGGCTGGAATCGTTTTCGACTGGAATTCGACCGAGGCTATTGTGTTGCTGGTTGTCGGTATTGTTGGGCTGGTGCTGCTCGGAGTTCATCAGCGCTGGTTCGCTGGCAAAAACCCCATGTTCAGGGCCAGCCTCTTCTCACAATGGGTTACCGTCTGCGGTTACTTAGGTCTCTGTGTGTTTGGCGTTTGCGTCAACATGATCTTCTACTACCTCGTCGTCTTTTGGTCCGGAGTTCGGGGGTACGGCGCGGTCTTGACAGGAGTTGCCCTTCTACCCGAGACATTCAGCCTCCCGCTTTCGGCCATCCTCTGCGGTTTGGCTATGCGGAAAACAGGACGCCTCGACTAGCCTATGTTTGTCGGATGGCCGCTAGCATCAGCATCCATTGGCTTGCTCTGGTTTCTCGATGCACACACCCCGATTCCGATTCTGATCCTCATCAACATCGGCGTTGGGCTCGGGGCCGGTACCGTATCGCCTGCTCTGCAGCTGATAATACTCAGGACTACCAATCCTCGAGACAACGGACACTCCATGGCAATGGGATGGCTCTTCAGGTCGGCCGGCATGTGCCTTGGCATCGCCATCGGCACGGCCGTCTTCACAGTGCAGATGGACAATCATTTAAGCCGACTCAATGTGCCCAAGACGACGGGCGAAACCTTTCTTCGCGCGCTGATGGACGGCATAGATAATTCTGCAGGGCGGCAGGTAATAGTCGACACGCTGAGGATTCTTTGGATGATATGCTGCGCCTTATCAGGGGTGGCCGGTATCCTGTGTTGCTCGTGCAAGTACCCCAGACTGGAGCGAACAGGAAGCAGCAGCATCAACGAGGGATCATAACCGGGTGCTGAAAGTATCACAAGCGATAATGAAGGTGTGCGTCCACTAGCGCGTGCACTTACTTCTGTTCGAGAGTGATTCTTTTGGTGTAGCTTTGTTCTCAGCCGTTTTCGGCTTGGGGAGTAGGTTGGCTGAGTCCTTGTTCCGGAGTAGCGTGCTGAGGAGAATGGTCGCCCGAGGGCTCATGTTTCACAGGTCCTTGAGCATCAACTCTATTCGGTTGCCAGCTGTAGACACGTTATGGGCCTGCAATGCCGCAATCTATAAGGAAGCTGTTGGACTTCCATCGTAGTACCAACTGTGGCTGTCGGGCCATGACATGGACTTGGCCGATCCGCAAGCAAGACCAACCCTCGACGTTATTGTCTAGCATCGTACCGTGTTGGCGGGACCAGGCTGACCATGTTGACCACGTTGCTTGCTTGAGTGAGCTGCTCGCGGATGTTGCCGCGGTACCCATTGCCCTCGGACGACGCCTAACCCCAAGTGATGGATGATGCACAGAGTGACATGATGCGTAATGGAATAACAGGGTGTGAGCTATGCTAACTCGAGAGCTCTCACATAGGAAGAGATAACCGCTACGTGGCCGATGAGTTGGCTAATATAATCATACCATGTCAAGTGGCAGACAATATGCTGATTCTGACTCAACCGCAAAGATGGCCGTCGTGTAAATAGTGATCATGACCGCTCAGAAGCTGTGTTGAACGTCGGAGGTACCACAACGTCCCGCAGGACCATATTGAACATTGGAGATGCCAGTGTATTCAACAGGCTTGAGTGCTCTAGCCTAGCAATTGGACATTCCCCCCAACTTACCGCCGCGCATGCAGCCCAAACCATGAATGACGCAGTTGTCTCCACGCATACCGACGGAACGCGGTATTGTGAACTCTTCATTCCCTGCTGCATCGACACCACCAACCGTACGTCGGCGAGGGGTCGCCATAATCCATCTGTTACTTACAATAGTAACGAGGATATCGGAAAAGCGGAGTAGCAAAAATATGGGAAGACAACGGCGAAGCGGAGCTCCCGCTCCGCTTCGGTAAGTAAATTTTTTTTCCCCGAAGGGCAGGTTGGAAGACCGGACATGACCTGCCAACAATGCGGTTGAGCCGGCGATGCATGTCTCGGAGTTTAGATTTGATAAGCGGAAGTATTACTTTGTTGGGCTTAACACTGACCCGCGGAATGGCACGATTAAACTCATCAACACATCTCGCGGCCCGTTTTGGACCTTGGAGCGCTCTCTATCCCCATACCTGCCGGGGAATGAGAGGCAACGGGAGGACTTTTGAAGCTTCATAGAAACGGGACAGGTTGTCGAAGTCCTTCCTCGTCTTGTAGGGGCGAGGCAGTTGTGCACAGGGTTGACGTCAAGAGTGGGGTCTCGTGGCCCGGCAAGGGGTCCTTTTGGCGTCCCATGTCAACTCTGGGCGAGTTTCAAGATGCAATTGAACTAACACGCATGAAGTTTGAGCAAACGGGTGCTGCCTAGTCCGGGTTACACTTTATAAACTCGATCAGGTGCTCTGAAATAAGTATTCTAAGCACTTGTGGAATGATTGTTGGCTATGGCCTCCATTTCCGAAGACATACCCTCTCGAGACTTAGATGGCATCTGCATCACTGTCAACAATGAAACCACCGTCTCAATCTCTTACAACATAGAAAGCACGGGTGCTCCGTCCGCAATTGTTTCCAAACCCCCGAGATGCACAATCGCAGCCCCTGACCATAACAGTTTCATCGTACCAGACTAATGCAACGCCAACTGGGCCTTCTACCCCACCTAGGAATGGAATCTTGGCGTTGGTGAGGCCTTCCGCTTGACAACACACGCCCACATGATTCGAATGTTTCTCTTGCGGAGGTTCGCTCTCTCAACTTCACTACATTAGTTGGAGTGCCCCAGCTGACAAACAGCAGTGGCTCTGTTAGGTTATCGTCACCGACTCTCCCTGCGGGAGCCCCTCTGCTTTGAAAATCTACTTTATTGTCCAGGCTAGTGGAAGCAGGATCATGGCGCAGGCCGATCTGGACCGGGAGCTGGCGAGGACGGGACGGAAGATGTACATGGGCGGTGTCGCAACCTAGCTCTACTTTGTGATGGCATATTAGGTCGCTGTCTCTGTGCTAGTCAGGAGATTGAAGGTTTCGGGAGTAGCAACAAGGAGTGTGATAGTGATGTTTGGGGGTTGGTGGGTGTGCTGGGGTCTGATTGTGGTGAGTTTTTGGGCTTGCTTTCATCTCGGTTCATTTGTTGACGAGATCAAGCTTCGGGTCGTTTTTCGACTGATCGAGTTCGACTGGGGCGCGGGGCATCCGAATCCAATTCTCGCCCACGATCGATATCAGTTGGGACTAGACGCCTTCCCTACGGTCATCGTATTAGCCGTTCTGAACGCTCTGCATCCGGGTTTGGTTCTGAAAGGGGAGTGGAGCAGCTACTCCAAGACAAAGTGGCGACGACAAGTGGTCTCTGTTTCCAACTTTGTGGCCATTCTGAGTCTCTCTGGGGATGAAGTCAACCCGGTACGCGTGGGTGACTGAAGGAGCTAAAATTGGACGTTACGGTCCAGGGCGCGGGTTGATTCGGCATATATCCTGGCTGCAGGCGGGGCGTGCTCAGACGCCTCTTGTCGAGAACACACACTGCGCAACGCTTTGCCAGTTGTCTGGATGCCTGTTCGGTGACGTCTTCTGCGCATCCGGTCCAGAATATGGACATGCCAGGACCTCTGGATTAAATGTCCATCACCAAGTTTAGGGGACTCTAGGATTAGTAACATAATTCTGCCAGCCTACGGAACCTTTGGATACCTACGGAGACTAGAGCCTCTTTTCAGTTCATATTCTTCAACGGCGTCTTCTCCACCAGGATTTTGCCCTCCTAGATCGCAATCCAGGGCAGACATCGCACAGAACCACATTCATTCCCCGTCTTTGGCTGGCTTTTCCACAACCAAGTGCCCTCCACATGGGTGTTCGACTCTGTTAGTATACTACACTCGGTTGTGCACACCATCGCGCATGAGAGACTAGTGCGACTGCCTTGAACACGCAATACCAGCAGTGAACAAGGGCTAGCAGCGTGACGGGCCATCCCCCAACTACTACGCTTCTAATGCTCAATTCTTGCGAAAGCCTCCCGACTTTAGCGTCTGCCACGCCCCTACTATCCTCTACGCCTCAAGTCTCGCTACTCGACTACGTTGCCGCCTTGTTACGTTAACCAATGCATATTCAGCTACCAAACAGGGCACAGAGGAGTGTTGGGTTCCGAACTTTGAACTAGACCAGGCCAGGGCTCAGACTTATTTTATGTATTTAACGCGAACGGACAATTGTATCCTAGCATTTTTCTGGCTATCAACCGCTCGACCGAACCATCCGCCCAACCCAAGCGTCATAAAGCGACCTAGCACAGTTAACCCGTTCGCCGTGATGGATCGCCTAACCTTTATTGGAGATATACCACCCCAGACAACTAATCACTGGCCTTCCGGCAGCAAGCCCAGCATTTTCCCTGCGTGGGTGAGGAAAACAGTCAGCAAGGGAAGAAGCAACTAGCGTCAGAAATGGGGAGAAGCTCGGGTCTTCCTCCTCGGGTCCTTTCTTATTGGCCCATGTGTTTGCGTGATTTGATTTGCTGTTCCTGGGATCTACCCTGATGCCGCAGGTTAACTAGACGCGGCCCCTTCTTGGGTCGTGACACAAAGCTGCAACTCCACACACATTCCTTTTTGACAGAGGCCGCTTTGATCTGAGTTGTTCTCGTGTACTGTTGTAAAATGTATATCAATTTCCTTAGGTTGCTTCCAACAGAAGTTCTTCTCTCAAAGTTCTTTTTTCTTGGATTTTGTTTTAAAAAAAAACCAATTTGTTCAAGCGACAAGGTTATGTAGGAAATGCAGCAAGTAATGGTGATGGTATCACTGGTGTGTGGGAAGAATGGCGAAAGCTGGAGGACTGGCTGGAAGCCAATAGGAAGGAGTCGAGCCACTAGAACGGGTTAATAAAGGATTACAGGCGTCGAGAACGATAAGGAAAAACGAAAGAGAAGAAGAGGGTTAGTTTACCCCGCTCAGCTCGGTCGCCTAACCCGGCCCCTCCCAATAAAGTCTGGAACCAGTTAGGTTAAGGCCGCCCACAGCTAGCAGCAGGCATCCATACTAAGCCATTGTCAGCACGTCGAGTTAATTTAAGCTAGCTTATCCCGGTACCCCCGCTATCTTATCTGAACACACACGTTGGATTAGATTTAATTAATGTTGCTTTTTCAGTCGTAAGTCGCTCCTGTTGGAAGCGCGGCACTCTGGATTCGGTTGAATTGAAAGGGGTTGCAACTGCGTGATTCTATTGCTTGTTCTGTGGCTCTCTGGCAAAGCCAGAGAGCCTCTATTATAGTTGTGAATGGTGGCAAATAGTGGCCCACACCAGCTGAACTGACTGCGTCAGTTCAGCTCCCCTGAGCTCCTTTCAGCTCGGATGCCCACACCAGAGCTCAGCTCTGCTGAGCTCCGTTCAGCTCAGTTATCTACACCTTCGTGGTATTTTGGCCTCTGGCCAGAACCCCCTTCTTTCTAACAGCTCCCGCGTGGTGTTTTAAAATCTTTTAACTCTAGAGAGCGAATTACTATTTAGCAGAACCTACCTCTGTAATAATATTTAACAAACTTATAGACTCAGACTTAAAGCCTGCTGTTACCTGATAAGAGTTCCCACTTAGAATAATGTGACTCTTATGTTATACTAGTAATAAAGATATTAACTTGACTAAAGACCTTAATAATGGGAATCTGCCTTAATACACTAACTATCCTTTCACACATTTAAGGCTCTAAGGAAATGTTTTTTTAGGATCTGGTAAACGGCACAGGACATTTTAAGTCCGGTTATATTAACATACTGTTTTCTATAAAGTAAACGTAGAAAAATAGCTTAGATTACTTTTAGGTAGATACCTGTTATATTAATAAGTTTATTAATAATAAACTTTAAACCACCTTAAATTTAATGTTTAATAATCAGCCCGTCCAGACGCTTCCTCTTCTTGTGTTTCGGCGGCAGTCCTTGCCTTTCTCTTTCCTCGTTTTCTTCCGTCTGTCGCTTATCCTCTTCGGCCGCCTCGAGAAGCTGGTTGTTGAGCTGTTCCATGTCCTCGACCATGACCCAGGACCAATGGAGCAGGTTGGCGCTCTTGAGGTCGGTGTATGTGCGCTTCGTGCTGCCGTCGTTCTCGACCGGCAGGAACCCCTTGGTGTCGACAAAGTACACGTGGCGGTCAGTACTGCGGCCAATGGCAGTAACGCCGTTTCCAATTTGAGCCCGTGACTTACCGACCTGTTCGTTGATATCCGCGTCGCGGCCCGCCCGTTCCAGACTCGGAACGTTTGTGAGCAAAACATCATGTTGTTGCGGCACCTTGGACCGCCCGTTGTCTCGCCTCTCCCGGAAACGGGATGGCGACTAGGTACTCAAAGGGAAGAAACACCACCCCGGTAACCCATTGATGGCGCAGGACAGGGCAATTACAGGACCCCGCCCATTGTCCGTGTGACTCCTCCGAGGCGCCCCCTGATAGCAACCAAGAGTGAAAACTCCATAAACGAAAAGAACACGATGTGATCGAAAACATTCTGTCCAAAGGATGAGGATGGAACCTCGTCGAGTAGCAGGCTGTTTGCTCGATTGAAAGAGTGAGAATAGAGTTGCAACGACCAAACTTTCATTTCCAGCTCATATTGTGCAATTCCCCTCCATACATGTATTTGACAATGATATCACAAACTAAAACGCCGTGACGAACTTGAAACTCCAACAATCAAAAGTGCGAAATTTAGCTGGATCATAACCCCTGCGACAAAAAGAAGGCAAGTTTAGTGACCTCGACCCCTAATGACTCAACTTCAAAAACTCTGCTGGAGGCCAGACTTCAAAGTTACGGTTGGTGAGCATCGTGTGCATGTCTATGTAACTTCACCAGAGTGTTAGCATTATCTCACATAGGGACAAAATCCGGGAAAGTAGAAGGCCAAGGGGCGCTCCTGCACAAGAGATGTCTCCATACCTGGGGGTTTGGCTGATTATATCATATACTTCCTTTCTCAGCTCAGCGAGGCGTGTCTTTTCCTCGGCGGTGAGGAAGACGCCTCCCTTGACCACGTGCTCATACTTCACACTGAGTTGGACGATGAAGCGAATATACTCCTTCCACGGAGTGTCCAGGGCGGCAATGGTGTCATCCCGCTCCTGTTTGAAAGCTTCCTGCTGTTCTTCAGAATAGCGTTGACCCGCCGTCTGCTTGCTTAAGTTATCGAGCATCCGATCGTTATAGGTAACGAAATGGTTAATAAAGTCCAGGGTGTCTTTCAGAACTTTGGTGTCTGATCGTTGGTTCTCAACAGACTTTGAGTTCTTGACTGTTTGCCCGAGATCAGTTAGCCGTCTGCCCCATCTGGCCAATGCGCCAAGAACTTACCGAGCCAACGTGCAGCTACGGATGTGATATTGCCGTACATGACTTTGAAAGCATCGCGGAAGAATTGTGCTCTTGCTGGGCCATGCCGGCGATTGACTAGGGCAATATTATCTGCAAGAGCGAGATCTCCCTCCAAGTCAGCCCCGTGGGCGATTGCGCTGATGGCCTTTATGCGAACCATCCAAGGCGTTATAAAACCCCAGGGCGTGTTAACTCCTGTCTGCCCGGAGTCCCGGTTGATATGCCTTTTGATGCTGAAAATCTCCTCCGGTGCATCCTTGTAGCAGCCAGGGATGGTTGTGTTGGTCATCGACCGCATTCGAATATCCATCCACTTTTCGATGAAGTCGCAGAAGACCTCTTGGTGCTCTCTGGATAAGCCTGGAAACCTGGCTTCGAAGGGCTTTGCAGCTGGTTGCGCGGTGGTGGATGTCTGACCAGCCCAGGGTCGAGGCCCTGCACCCCACGCTGGGAGTCCAGTTGGCGGTACTCTGGCGGGAGCAGCGGCAGCGGCGGCCATAGTCACATTGACGAGCTGATCTTGCTCCTCGACCAGGGCCCAGAACCAAGCCATGAAGTCGGCGGCCTTCCGGTCGAGGAATGTCGTGCTAATAGGACGATCCTCCTGGATAGGCGGGAAGCCGTAGGTCCTGAGGTAGTTGACATGTCCGTCCAAGTTGTCGACCTCGGCCGCGGAACGTTTTGCCATTCTTTCGATTTCCCCGTCTCGTCCTTTGGCTCCGATATCGGGCATCCGATTGAGAAGAAGCATCATGTTCCTGCGTGCCCTTCCCCTAAAGCCCTGTTCCCTGTGGATGGTAATGCGCTTTTGGGGTTCGTTGGGCCGATGTCTCTTCGGACGGTAGCCCCGTCGCAGCGAGTTCGGATCTTGGTTCGCCTCCATGGTAGTAGAAGTGAGGTATTGGTAAAACTGGCGGGAGGAAGCTCATGAAGTGTAGGAGCCAGAAGATGAGGCGCGTCGTGGGGGTTTCGTTCGGGATAGTCGCACGCATATACCGCCCGGAGAGCAAACAAAGGAGCTCCAAAGGGAGAGGAGACGGGCTGCCGGAAATGGATTGGCGTTGAGCACATTGCTCGACGGGACTTGACAGCTGCCGGAAAGGTGATTGTCCCAGTGTGTCTAATGAAGTCGTGTGGGAAGCACTCGGGGCGGTGAGAGAAAGAATTCCAGTGTTAGCAGTTGAGGGGACTCTGCATCGTTCATCCCAACACCTGTCATACCGCCTGGAATGTTCCCAGGGATTGCAAGAACGAGGAAAGAGCAATGCACAAAACGCCAGTACTCGACCACAGCTCGAGCAAATTCTGTGCCCAAAAATACATATTCTGGAAAGCACCTTCCAGAACCAAGCTACCGGATCGCAGCATTTCATTCCACTAAGTGCATTCACCGCATAGCGACAACAGCCAGCAACAACGCAACCATCCATCCTTTGACCTCACACCCCCTTGACCTCCCCTGCCCAGAAGCCGCCGCCGTCGTCGTCGTCGTCGTCGCAGGCCCGCTCCCTCCCGAGCTCGTCACACTCGGCGTCGACGTCGGCGTCACCCGCCCACCCGTCGAACTCGAACTCGAACTCCCCGACCCCGTTGGCGTCACCCCCGGACTCCCAGACCCCACTGTCCCCGTCTCCGTCGGCACCCCTTCCCCTTTCCCCCCCTCCCCATTCATCTGACAAACAACCTCCCACCCCTCCCTACT
>Ga0247780_1000752_pt1 | contig 26566 bp, 35 predicted proteins | sample UWRJL079202R5_FD_179927 | JGI IMG/M metagenome (GOLD analysis project Ga0247780, IMG submission 179927) | Plant litter microbial communities from Arlington Agricultural Research Station in Wisconsin, United States - UWRJ-L079-202R-5 | ecosystem: Environmental > Terrestrial > Plant litter >... | reverse complement strand
AAGAAAAAAGGAAAAAAAAAAAAACCCACTGCAAGGACCGATCCTGAATAATATCCTCCCTTAGGATTTGCAGCGCCCTCTGTATTTGTCGTCCCTCATCAACATGGCATCCTTCCGCGCATCCGGACTGTGCAAGCCCGAGTGTCTCGCTGACATCGTCGACCATACTCTGCACCAGCTTCGGCCACCTGGTCACGGCGGTCTCGCGCGCCATGGATCCCTCTTCTGATGTCCATACCTCCCTTGGAGCTAAGGGGTAGTGAGTGACTGATGGCATTTTCAGGATTGGAATTGCGTAGGGTACGATGGGATCAGAACGATGAAGACCAGGTATTGCTTCCTTCTGGGCTTTAAGTTACCTACCTCACTGTCCGAGTGGGGGTTAGAGCGGATCGCGAGGTGGTGGCACCCTGCGGGCGGCATTCGCTGAGTGGAGCAGGGTGTGAAAGTGAGGGCTCCACTTCCCGAATAGGCAACTCGTCTCGAGGAGCTCCTCAAGGAACTCGTCGCCAAGCGTCTCCGCGAGTGCGCCCTTCGTTTCGTATCGACGGTCCACCCCACGGAGTAATGTCGGCAGGGGCACTTCTAGTCTGATCAGGCATTGTTATCCACATGAAGTAATTTGAAGAGACGGGATATGTCGAGAATGGGGAACGATAAAACAGTCCAAGCTTGCTTCTATATCTTTGCTCTCGGCGCCTCTAGTCAATGTCTGAACGAGAGTCATCATTCCAGCATTACTTTCATTGCTTACAACACAATGCCGTCGTTTTCCACAAGTTCTTCGAATAGCCCAAACGGCCACGTTACCAATGGAGCTCATACCAACGGTCACCCCCGACGCCGCGCCGATGGGTCATTAGATCTGGCCGTGCTAGGCATGAACAGCGGCACCGCCATGGACGGCATCGACTGCGCGCTCGTCCGCTACCGTCAAGCGTCGCCCACCGCCCCTCTTCACATGGAGGTCCTCAAGTACGACGAGATCCCAGTCCCGCAGCGGATGAAGAAGCCCATCCTCAAGATGCTCCGTGAGACGCAAACAACACCCAGCGCCATGTCGCAACTCAACGTCCAGCTCGGGCAGATGTTCGCCAACGCCGTGCGCGAGTTCTGCACAAAACACCAGGTCGCCATGGACAGCATCGACCTCATCGGCTCCCACGGTCAGACCATCTGGCTGCTCAGCATGCCCAAGGACGGCGAGACGCGCTCGGCCTTTTGTCTCGGCGAGGGTACCATCATAAGCGCCCTCACCGGCATCACCACCGTGACCGACTTCCGCCAGGCCGAGCAAGCCGTCGGCCGACAGGGCGCACCGCTGGTGGCGCTCATCGACGGCCTACTCTTGCGCCACCCGACCAAGACGCGGCTGTGCCAAAACATTGGCGGCATCGCCAACCTCTGCCTGATCCCAGCGGATGCCAACGGCGGCGTGGATGCCATGGTAGACTGGGACTGCGGGCCGGGCAACATGTTCATCGACGCGGCCATGCGCCACTACACGGACGGAGCGCAGGAGTACGACAAAGACGGCGAATGGGGCGCCCAGGGCACCGTCAACCAGCGAATCGTCGATGCCTTCCTCTCCACCAACGAATACATCAACCATCCCCCGCCCAAGACCACCGGACGCGAAGTCTTCGGCGACAACGAGTGCGCCGAAATCATCTCGGCTTGCGAGACTGCCGGGTGCAGCAAGTACGACACGCTGGCAACCATAACACGCATCACAGCCGAGAACATCGTTCGGCAGTACCGGACCTTCCTGCCGCGCTACGGCATCGACCCCGACGGCATTGACGAGATCTTCATGTGCGGCGGCGGCGCGCACAACCCCAACATCATGACGTACTTGCGCCAAGCGCTTCCAACCGCTCGCATCTGCACGCTCGACGAGACAGGCGTGCCGGCCGATGCCAAAGAGGCCGTCAGCTTTGCGCAGCAGGCGCTCGAGGCGCTGCTCGGGAGGGCCGCGCTCGTGCCGGTCAATAGCGATTCGCTTGTGCCAAATTGTATTTCCGGCAAGATCGCCCCGGGCAGAAAGTGGAGGGAGCTGATGGGAATGTGCGTCGCTTTTGGGGAGTCCTGGGATGGCGATGGGCCGCTGCCGACGGTTAAGGAGATGGTTGTTGATAGGCCGTATATGGAATGGAAGCCGTAGGTTGGCTGGATGTAGGTAAGCAGTGCAGCAATAAATGAGGATTCCAAGTCTTTGGTGGTAGCTGTGTCAATTCTCAGCGCCTCATGACATAACATCCGGGACTGAGGTCACTATCCGTCGAACCAAGTCAGGGGAGTCACAGTTTCCCTTTGGTCAGAGATCAGTTGGTTAGGTCGTCCAGATACATCTCGACCGCAGGCATCCATTGGGGGATTGAGGCCTGCGTTTCGGATGCCGGACGAGTCAAATGCATGCGCGGGAGCGGACGGGCTTCCCCTAGCCGCACGCGGGGTGCATGCGCGTGCAACATCCGCATCACGGCTGCAAGTCTGGACCGACCCATGGTCACATCGCCTTATCGCCACATCCCGTCTGGTGCGCGGTCTGGGGTTTTCTTGCAAGCCCCACTCTCCCCTCCCGGTATCGGCATCGGTTGGTCATGATAATGTCGCTTGTCTGGGTGCGATGTTCTGGACCGCGCGCAGCCGGGTTGCGACGGCCCCCTACCCTAATGCAACGAGAGGGGCTCGGCCCGCTTCCAGCATCACCCGGGGGCTGGAAGAGGTTCGCAACCCCCGTCGATCGGACTGTCGTGCCCCCCTCTCTCCCCCACCTTGTGCAACTCAGGATTCTCCCACCCTTTATTGTTGTCGTCGGTGCTTTGAGTTCAACCTCCAAAGAAAGACGAGAACGACTTGAGTGAGATGGCCAGCGACCACCCGAATCGAAGAGGACATCGCGATGGTGGGCCTTCGCGTGCGGCGCCAGAAGCAGACGAGTCGGCTCCCCTGCTAGGTTCTCGCGGACAGCAAAGCCCCTCCTACGCAACGGCTGGCAGTCCCAAGTCCTCTCCTCTCCCCCCTCTTCCACAGGATTCCTGGACACCAGCTCCCGGCTTCTGGTGGATCGAGACAGGTGAGTGTCCATACTTCGGTTCGCTGCCTTTGTAGGCGCTCGACTGTGACTAGGACCTTCCGCCTACTGACGACGTCTAGCCCTCTGGGCCAACGTATTCCTCAGTGGGTTCGACGGAACCATCACGGCGTCGACCTATGCATCGATCAGCTCCTCTTTTGACGCAGCAAACAACGCATCATGGCTGACGACGTCGTATCTCATCACGAGCACGGCGTTCCAGCCGCTGTATGGGCGTTTCTCGGATCTGTTCGGACGACGCGTCTGCTTCTTCGTTTCCACCGTGACGTTCATGCTCGGCTGCCTCGGATGTGCAGCGGCGAGGAATATGACAGAGCTGAATTTGATGCGGGCGCTGTCCGGGTTCGGTGGGGGTGGCTTGATTACCATGGGTGAGCTGTCGTGACACAAACTTGACCGCAAACGGTGCCATGCTAACCCCAACAGCCACGGTGATCAACTCTGACATGATGCCATTTTCCAAGCGGGGGCTGTACCAAGCCATCCAGAACATCCTCTATGGGCTCGGCAGTGTTTTGGGCGCATCGCTTGGCGGTATGATTGTTGATAGTGTCGGGTGGAGGTGGTGCTTCCTTTTACAGGTACCTGTTTCTCTTTTTGCCTTGGCCGTCGGCCATCATGTGCTCGCTGCTCCTGAGCACGCCCCTGAGCACAGCTTGAGCACAGCACTGGAATGTGTGGATCTCCCCGGCGCGCTCCTACTAGTCTGCGGATTGGCTGCCCAGCTTCTCGGGTTGAGTCTGGGAGGGAACGACTACTCGTGGGGTAGTTTTCCCGTAGTTGGCTCGCTCATAGGGAGCACAGTTTTGCTTGGCGTGTTTGTTGTTGTTGAGATGAACACCGGGGGGCGGAAGCTGCCAATCATTCCGCTTTGGATGCTGCACGGGTGGCAATCGTTGGCAGTGCAGTTAACGAATCTCTTTGTCGGTATGGCGTCGTATGCCGTAAGCTTCCCTTCGACTACCCCAACCGGGTGCCAAGCGCTAACAATTGCACTGCAATAGTACATGTTCATGATCCCACTCTATCTCCAGGCCGTGCGCGGCGATTCGCCTTCGGCCACCGGGATTCGACTGATCGTCCCATCGCTGGCAACGCTGGTCGGCGGCATCGTCGCGGGCATTATGATGCAGAGAGGGTGCCATTTGCGTGATAGCGTGCGCCGTGGAACGGCCCTGATGCTCCTCGGGAATCTCCTGGCGTGCATGATGGTTGTGATGGGTGGGAGCCGGAAGATGGAACTGCTCTATCTGATCCCAGCGAATATCGGGGCTGGCCTGACAAACCCGAGCGTGCTGTTTAGCTTCATCTCGCTTTTCGAGTACAGAGGTAGGTACTCCCCCGCCGCTGACGGGCTGCTTGGGGACACCAGGAGGGGCTGGGGCGAAGAGAGCTGAACTGACCTCTCCCAGAACAAGCCGTCGCCACATCCACCGTATACCTGATCCGATCCATGGGAAGCATCTACGGCATAACCGTGACCTCTGCGATCGTCCAGAATCTCTTGGCCGCAGGCCTTCCCGGGGCTCTCGGCCCAGACGCGACCGATGAAGTTTGTACCACCCGTTCAGTGATCGCGCGACGTCGGTCGTCTGCTAACTCTGTCGTCGCAGCTCATCGAGAAGCTGAGGAAATCGGTCTTTGCAGTGCATGATCTTCCGCCGGCTATCCAAGCGGCTGTGAGGGGCTTGTACAGCGACACATTGTTGGTTGCATTTGCTGCTTCGACAGCTTTCGCGCTGTTGGCGTTCGTCTTCTCGTGGGCACACAGGGCCGAAGCGATGCAGAGAAAGAGCTAGATGAGCGGCTACCCATATGAGATGGAGTTTGATGTGGTCGCGATGCCAGGCGCAAGAAATTGGGAGTTTGTATCTGGGGATGGGAGCTGAACGTTCGCGCATTGCGTTCTTGGTGAGGGGCAGGTTGGAGTTCTCCGCACCCAAGTCGCTCTTTCCTCCTGTCGTCAGCCAGCCGAAAATGGCGTGCGAGCTAGGCACGCCGGTGACAGGACACTGGCACACGCTAAATTGTTTCACCGAGTAATGAGATCAATTCAAGTTCAAGTCTATCCTTCATGTTCATAACCCGTATCCTTCATGGTCAACTCACATCCCGCCAAGGAGAACCCAAATTCAGCCAACACCACCCGAGAGACCCTCAGTGTTCAGACACCCCGGTCAGCAATGTGCTTCCGCAGTCTCGGAAAGAAATCCAGCACCACGGCCGAATCCACATACTCAAGAAAGCGCGTCACCTTGTCGCCCTTGTCGTTCAGGTAAAAAATCAGCAAGTACTCGTTCGAGTACGGTCCGATATCCGTTTCCGCCGTGCTTTTGCCCCAAACCACCACTTTTTCGTTGTTAAGAGCTTCAATTATGTCGTTGACTTCGATTCGGAAGTTGCGGAAGGCCGGCGCGATGGCGTTTCGGAAATAGTCCTCGTATTCCGAGTTGTTCATCGCCGGTCGGCCCAGGGACGCTGTTGTTGGTATTGCATAAGCATGCGCATGATATCTGGGACAGTGTTCGGGCTTGGGGATGGATCTGACCTGGGAGTACCTGGTGGGTGCATTCTGGGGTCCGCAGTGCCATGAGTTTGGCAATATCCCATGTGTTGTAGGCCTCGATCACGGCGAGGACCGTCTGACGTCCGGCTGAAGTTGATTGGCTCATCTTATCAGCTGTTTGGGCTCGAGGAGTGTCAAATTAGGCTGTTGTTGGGCTGGAAAGCTGAACGTCTGTACTTCCGTTTTAGTGTGAAGTTGACGAGGATGAGATGCAGACTACCGAGACATCCGCTCGACTATTGCCGGTAATTTATGGACGGCTCGCTGTTCACCTGCCCGCCTTTTGCTGCTGTGTAACCATCAGTGCGGGACTTTCTCGGTCTGGCGCGTCGCTTGGAATGGGGGGTATCATTGAACCAAAGTCTGGCCAGTCCTGTAATGGCCGAGCAGATCGTCGATTTCTGTGCTCTGCAATAGCAAAACCTTCAAAATTCCAATTGACACCTGAGCCACTCTTGTGTCAGACGTGCTTCGCAGTACAGCTAGTAGCTATAAGTAACTTTGTTGTACCATCGTCTTTTCTCTTGAAAGTCCACCGTCCTTGTACAGCCGCTGAAACTGGATTTTCGCAACGAGAGACACTCAGCCCTCGCTCTCGCCAAGCTTGTTGTCCAAACCCACGACTGGAGTTGAGTCGGGCGGTTGCTCACGCATCCTGCTTTTGATCGTCACATATATGCTATATGCTGACATCACAATCCCCGTGGTCAGTAGACACGTTTGCCACGCGCCACTCAGCGGCAAGTCCGAAACACGGTGCACGCAAGTTTCTTCCCAACTCCCGAAAAAGACACTGCGCATGATATAGGGAACGGTCCCAATAGTAAAACAAAGGTATTGAGCACCACCACAGATCCGGCGTATAGCAACAGCCAGGGGCCCAATAGAATCGACAGGCATTCGAATGCCTTTTCCCACCAACTGACTGCTGAGATGCCACACTCTTCAAATCCAAGAAAACAGCCAATAGCGAGTAGAAAGAATGATTCCCAGCCCAACATAGCACAAGTTCGGGTTTCGTTTCGCAAGAGATATACCGCTGACATTGTTGATGTTGATGAACCAGCGCAAGAAGGGAGTGTAGCAAGGATTACCAAGATCCAAGCGATCGCCCTTCGGGGATCAGGGGTATTAGGGAATCAAATATTTTGCTACGTAGAGGTTTGAAGGTTGCCAATCAACGGTGATCTTCCAGAAGGCTTTGTCCGGGTCGGCGTAGAGGCGTGCGGCAGCCACCACACAATAGATAACTGCAGCGGGAACAAAAAGGATGGGAAACTGCCGACGCGCTACCGGTGGTGACCCGGACTGGCTTATTAGAATCATTGCGCTCACGAGGAGCGGCGCACTCTTCACGAAGAACTCCATGATGGCGCATGAAACCTGGATGTTCGCGAGGTCCGAGGGTACGTAGCCAGTACCAGATATGCTAAACTGATCGCCGACCTGGGCGACAGAAGTGCCCTAAAAGCCTGCCACTCTTTTAAGCATCCGGACTTCGAGGGAATCGTCGCTTGAAGTCCGACGGAAAACTTCACGGGCTGCGGTGTAAGGGTACCAGATGACTATCATGAAGTCCAGGTCTGCATAAGCGGTTCTGACAGCTTTACGGACAAATCTCATTCTTCGAGAAACGAAGCTACGACTAGAAACCGTCGGATTGGCAGTTGTCCGTCTGGCTCTGAAGGCAGACAACGCAACGGCGACGAGGGCAATTTGCCAGGAAACCACCACCGCTGGCGAAAATAGCCCACTGGCAAGCGATGCCTCCCTTTTATGGAAATATTCACGTAGGCCGGGCATAAGTGCGGAACCAGTCGGCAGTTCGGCCAAGCCTGTGACGACATCTCTGCACCAGTGGTCTCTCCGAGTAGCGGTAGTAATTAGCACAGGCCTCATCACGGCACCACAACATGGCGTATGCCTCGCGGTCGTACACCAATCCATACGAATCGGAATCCACAGCCTCAAGCCACACATGCGGCACCTTGACATATCCGGCGTTTTTCCGCAGAACGCCCACGCTGCGTGTATATAACACACCGAGGCACCCGCTGCTACGCTTACACGGATTCACAGACATCGACCATCCATTTTCACTCCCCTTCACTCTAGGCTTATGTCCTAGCACGGTCCGTAAAACATAACTCCCGGTATAAACACGATGACCGCTGCGCGGATCAATTGTTCTCCCTCTGCTAGTGCTGCGGTTTCGAAGTGAGCAATCCGAATGTAAACGGCAAGTCTCGTAGTGTGCGTCAGGCGTCGAGGTATATATGCCTACAGCATTAGCATTATTAAGCAGGCTGCAGCGGTTAGCATTGAAAAGCCTCATCTCTGGGGGATTTCCCGGGCCGAGCGCGGGCACGATGAACCGAGCCGCTCCTCGCAGCCGGAGCTGCTGCATATGGTGCAGCCTCTCGCCGCGCGGGTATTTTCCATACGTTAGAGAGGTATCCGGCAGTGCCATATAGCCTCGCCAAGTTATCCGAATAGCCGTCACGCCCCTCGCGCGATACAGTTCGAGGGATGGATAATCTCGGCCCTCTCCGTCGTGGTGTGCTGCTACATGATCCGCTACGTAGCATTACAGCAGAGGCTGTAATGTGCCCGGAGTAGCCATAGTATCGTCCTTACTGCCCGGGTCTCTCTTCTTGAGATCGCGCGCCGCTTCCACCAAAGCGTCCCAGCCGATGACGAGGTGTTCGCTCAGTCGCACATGGTCCTCGCGACCGATGCAAATTCGAGTGGCATCCATCCAGGGCTGTCTTTGCGCTGACGAAAAGTACATCATCGGGTGGTAGACTTCGCAGCCTGTGCGTAACAGGGACTTGTTCACAAGGCTTTTGCTTTGCATGCGTTGGAACCCGGTTAATCCCCCTGCGGCTACTTTGCAGTCGCGGCAGAGTTTCTTGGCTTCTCGTTCCAAGTAGCGTACGAATAGCGGAGTATGCCCCGCGGCCTCGATGTCTCGGCTCGGTCTGGCCCAGAGGAAATACGGGATCTTGCTGGGCTGTGGTATGCCGATGAGCTCCAGGTTGTGTTGGCCGCGGAAGCAAGGAGAGGAGAATAACCGTAGGAAAATGCGGTTCGTTCTGCGTAGAAACTGTATGCTGGTTGCGTCCAGCAGCTCCATGATGAGCAGGAGAATCTCTTCGGGGAGGGAAAGTAGGCGGTGCGTTGCGCTGGTTGTGCCGGTTGCTTGATGCGTGTAAAAGAAGAATGCATTTTGACAGCAAGTGGTTTTGTTTTCGCCAGGTAAGGATATAAATTTAGGACTGGACGGGAGGTAACTACGGACGTAAGGTACCCAAACCTTATCGTTTGCCGTCGCTGCTGGCGCTGATAATACCGAGAATACGCACCTAACGTGGGTGGCACCCACACAGGTAAGATGAAGGTTTTACTTGAAATTTACTCGGTTACTCACCAGGGAGCTATTCATCTCCGTGCCGTAATTCCAGAAGACAAAGTACAGGCATATGAAGATGGGCATGGTCAGCGTGAGAAAAGCTGAGTTTTACTCATTCAACCCAATCAAGTATCCAACATTCCAGCCACCAATACAACCCCATTCTGGATCAACCTATAGCAACCTGTCAGACCATGCCGTATCTGCACTGATACCAAGTTGCAGTGAATAATCTCCATCTGAATCGTACCATTTCACTCAAATAACCACCAAAGAAACCAATGCATACAACTTGAACACATTAGTCACCAGCCGCCACCCTCTCTCCCTCCCCACCCCCCTCCTTTCACTACAACCCCTTCGCCGCCCACCCCAACCTAGCCCCCCCTCCCGAACTCCCCGCATCAAAAACCACATACGCCGCCTTGAGCGCCACATCCCCGAAGATATTAATCCCAATGCCCCCACTGTCCTGCAACCCGCCAAAGCACGTAGCACTCCCCTCCTCCACCGGGCCATAGTTCAGAAACCCACTCGGAATCGTAAACCTCGCCGTGCCCACACCAAACGTAAACGTCGGAAGTGTGGAAGTACATGGGAAGATGTACCCGCCGTAGGTGTTTGAGTTGGAGGAGTTGGATACGCGGGAGTAGTAGGCGGTGGTGATTTTGGCGGGGAGGTAGAGGAGGGTGGTGCCAGTGTCGGCGATGCCGGTAATGGAGGCTGAGGTGAAAGATGTGGAGGGGCCGATGGAGTAGCCGGAGGAGGTGAATTTCCAGTATCCCGGGGAGGTGTTGACGGGGGTGTAGGTTATGGCGGAGGTGTGTTTAGCGGGGTCGATGTAGCCGAAGTCGTAGGTGCCGGCTGAGAGGGGGTTAGAATTGATTGCCCGGGTTGTGTAGAAGAAGGGGGTCAAGGGGATGAAAAGGGTGAAAAGGAGAGGGAGGCACTTACCGGCGTTATGCTTGAGGTCTGCGGCGAAGATGGGCGATGGGAGTTGGCTCTTGACGTTGGTGAACCAGGTCTTGGCAGGGGTTGGGGAGACGGAGTTGAGCGCGTCGAAGGCAAGCCCGACGAGGCCGTCGATGGACGGGTCCTGGCTGAAGGAGTCCGAGACTTGCTGGGCGCACTCGACGGGTTGCTGAGCGACGGTTAGGCCGCCGATGGTGACCTTATCCTTGTAGACGTTGCCGCTCGACTGGCTGCCGTCGCCGTAGGTGATGTTCCAGGAGGATCCGGACATTTGCGTGGCCGTGCTGCTGCTTCCCGGTTTGTACACATGCTGCCCGTTGATCTCGGCCGGGGGCAGCTCGTTGCTGAACACCCAGAGGTCGGATGACCCGGTGTCGAAGTCGAGGTTGAGCACCTGCGCGGGTGTGCCGATGGACACGGGCGTAACGTAGGCGTCGTCGAAGGTATCGATGGGTGTTGCCGGGGCACTGCCGGTAGCTCGTTTTCCGACACGGGCCTTGGCTGCAGCTGCGTGCAGGTAGTCCGGGATGGCGGCGCCGAACTTGAGGTAGGTCTTGTAGACCGAGAGTGCACCGTTGAATTTATATCCGGCGTTCGGCACCTGCTTGAAGGTGTACTTGCCCGGGGCGACTTGCGGGTCGGAGAGGTTATTGACAACCGTGCCAATTTTGGCGCCGTTGGGAATCGCCGTGCCGAGGACGGTCCCCGCGAGGGCGGCAGCGGCAAGAATGCTGGATACAGGCGACATCTTGGCGTGCGGGAAGAAGGGGAGCTACCAATGAGGTACCGAGCCAAGAATATGGGGGAAAGGTGCGTGGTGCTTGGCAAGCATCGGCTATCTCTTGGCATGGACTCCCGTCGATTTATACATGGACGCGGTAGACTCACGATCACTAAGTAGCGCCTCAACGTCTTGATGCTGGGCGGCAAGTCCTCTCGAAATGGCAGTTCGTAATCTAAACAACTTCCTATTCAGGTAATCTCTATCGTCATCGCAATAACCTCCCAGACTGACACTGGTGAGTGTACGGCCGAGGTAAGAAGATGCGCTGCATCTGTGGTTAGAAACTCGGATGCTATGATAGGCAACGCGCGACTCACTGGCTGTTCATGTTGCTGGACGTGGGGAACCATGGCGCTGAGTGGTACCGGTCCAACTTCCGCTTCAAGCCTTGGCGCTGTCGTAGTTTCAGAGTGGAGCTAGGGATGGAGTGGTGTTGATGCGGGACATAATCTTAGAGCGATGCCCTTGCAGAAGCACCTGATTGCCGTGTACGTCTCAGTCGGCCGATTTGAACGACCTCCAGCAGGAGATAGATAGGAAGGTGACATCCCGCGCGGCATTTGGTGTGTGTGCCCCTGGGTCATTACCGCTGACCTACCAAATCAGAGATGGCCAATTAAGGCAGGACCCATGAGACAAGACGGCCATACTACCCCGGAATCAATAATATCTGCAGACTTGCCGGTAATCGATTTTACTCGCGGCATGTGTTGGTTCCTAGGAGCGTTGATTGGATCGTGCTGGGACGCTAGCTCATGTGCCCAATCTAACATCCCGCGGGTTTCTCCTTGAAAACCAGGTCATCGGCACTGGCTGCCCACCCGGGAATAAACCTCCAGGGTTTTGAAGGGCAAATCGTGGATTGTCTTTGGAGGACGACGAAACTACTACGAAATAGTTAATTTTACACTCTCGAGGAAACAAAGGGAAAGTCTACCCGACTGCTTCGCGACGATTCAGCCCCCACGCTCACTCCAACGGCAAACACCACCTGCTGCCAGACATGCGGAAGAACTTCAACTTTCAACCAAATCGATAACAGGCGAAGGGTTACACAAGAAACATCCAGCTCAAATCGACTCACCTCAAGCAATCCACTTCCACCCCTTCCCTTTCGCATCCGCCCACCTCACATCCACACAACACACCACGGCCCCCACCAACAACGCCCCATCCCAATACGCAACACTCGCATACGCCCTCGTCCCCTCCTCCCTCGAACTCTCCACCAACTGCCCACCCATCGGACTCCCAAACATCGTCCCTAGCCCCCGCACAAACAGCACGAATGCATTAACAGCCGCATACTGCCGAAGCCCAAAAACCTCCGCAATCAGCGCCGGAAACAGCGCGTAGTACCCGCCGGCCGAGAAGGAATAGAATGTGATAAACACCGGCCACAGCTTGCTACTCACCGGGTCGGAGGTCAGCACACTCGACAGCCAAAATGCAAACACGCTCCCCGCGGCTAGCAGTAGTGTGATGACGAGCGTGTTTTGTCGCCCGAGTTTATCGCCTGCGTACCCTGTTAGGATCCGCGACACGGCGTTGACGGCGTTACTGGTGGCGAGGAGACGTGCGCCGTCACTGGCTGTCTGGTCGTGTGCTCCCCCGGGAAATGAAGAGGAAGGAGAAGGTTCATGGGGAGACCTACAAACCCCATCGCTGTCACTCGGTGTGTGGTGAAGTACTCCGGTGCGGGCGCCAGGAACGGAAAGTACAACAGCGACATGCCAAAACCGACGAGCAAGCCCTGCGTCAGCAGCTGCCACACGGATGTTCAAAAAGACGCCAGCGTGAACCCGATCGATACCAGAAGGATTCCCGAGACGGTGATACCCTTTGCCGTCAGCAGGCGTGGAAACAACCTGAGACGACTCGACGAACATGACCCAGAAGACGCGCTCCAGGTCCCGTGTTCGATACGCAATATCACGGGGTTCACGACAATACCGCCTGCCCACGTCAGGCCGTAGCACAGGGTGCCAACGAAAGCGAGCATCGCCGTCGGTGGGGAGGCTTGTGAGGCTGGCGAAGGCACCAGAACATTCTGGCTCAGCGACAGGTAGTATTCTTGAAAAACGCCGTAAGTTTAGTTGCAACCGAAAGTGAGGGCAGGGGTCCCGAAGATGGCGATGAGCACCGCGGCTTGCTTCTTCCGGGACGGAGGCGGTAGAGCAACATGTGCCGCGGCCGGAGCCGGGTCCGGGCTGGATTCGATTTCGGAGGCCGAGGGCGTTGCGGTGAGCAAGATTGGTTGAGTCTTGGCCGCCATGGTCGATGTGATGTTTGGAGACTTTTGGGGCGGGTCCAAACCGCCTTTTAGGAAGGAAGGATGGTGGGAAGACGCGCAGGGCCGAGATTGCTAACCGCGATTCCCCGCTGTGGCTTTCGGTCGTTGACGTCGGTGGGACCCTCGATTACCAATTGTGCACTTTTCAACACGTGTAAGTCGATACGTGGAGTGCGTAACTCTAAACCCTACCTATTTGAAGCACATGCCTCGGCGGGTGTCGTCATCGTCCTACGGTTACCACCGCCGTCACAACTCATGGCGGATCTCGGAGGTGCTTCGCATTAGAGGTAGGCCCTGGAATGACCCACCCACGGGTAGGTACGGTACCCATGGGTGGGTTTTGGCCGTTGCGTTTTGCATTCAAGAAAGAAATAGCAACACGTACTTCGTACTTCGCACCTTCTCCTGTTAACCTGAAATCAGAAATCGGCCAGCCAACCAAGGCAGCTCAGTCAAGCATTCTCACATCACCTTTCACCGCCTCACGCACTCGCTTATCTCCAACACCTCTCAACGGCCCCCCTCCCCTGCTGTCCGTACTGCGCGCGGTCCGTCTCCCGCAGCTCACTCGCGCACTCTTCCAGCGCACGCCTCTTTCTCGCCATGATAGCGCGCAGAACAGCCCGAGATTCTCCCCAGAAGTTTGGGTGCACCTGCTACTGCCTCTTGTAGCTCCAAGAACGCCAGCGCCAGGCCCAGCAGCAGCCCGAGCCGCGCCACGGGCCGTGCCGCCCAACGCAACATGTCGCGCGCTAGCACCGCGCTTTCCTCGCTCTGTCCGCGGGAGGCTACCAGCATGAAGACATCATGCACACATGCGAGCGACTTCACAGGCCATTCCTGGCGAGCCACAGCTCCAGTCCGATATCTACCAGGCTGCCGCCCGAGCACCGTTTCATCTCGTCCATGCCAGCAACGGTGGGCTGCTCAATTGCGGAGCCTGCTTGGGCGCGCAATACGCGCAGAATCCCAGCGTAAAGTGGGGATGCGGTGCGCGACGTTGCGGCTATGGTGTTTTCCAACAGACTGACGTGTGCGAACCATAGAGCTACTAAGTCTGGCATGCGTGAGCATACCGCGGACGCCGCCGGAATTTCGGGGCCGCTGGGGTGCTGTGTGAGTTGTTCAACCGCGGGCAATTTTGCCACTGGTTCTGGTGTCATTTGTTTCGGCTTCGCGGGCGGAGAGGCATCCAAGACAGGATAATGCTGAGCGGAGTCCCGCAATTCCCTTACTGCGTTTCGAGACATGAGCTGCTCGCGGCCCGTGAAGTTCCAGTACGGCTGGGCGCTGTTGGCGGTGTCCCCGCCGTCCAGTGAGTCGATCCACGCTGCCAGCGCGACCACCTCGTCGTGTGAAAACGCGCCGAACATGCGGCCTTCCTATGACAGCTCGCGCACAAGGAGGCTTTTGCTACTCGCACCGGGATGGATCCACGGCGTGGCCTGGCTCAACCCCGTGAGGAGGTCAAGGTCGTGCTGCGGATAGGACGCACAAGTGGCCAGCCACTCAGTCAGCGGCAAGCCTCCGACGCGCGCCTGGCTCTGACGGTGAAGCTGGTGGGAGATGGTCTCCTTGGCACGGATGATCTCGACGACGCGAGCCCCAAGGGAGTCGAGCTGTGGCGGGATATTATCAGCGGACGTGGTCTCTTCCGAGTTAGAGCCCTTCCGACGAGAGCACCCCAAAGTCTGCGACAGGAGGTACCCGACCTGAACACGCCTGCGAGCCTGCTGCAGCGCCGCTTTGCCCTCAGCTGTCTGTAACAAGTCGAGGTAGCGCGTGACCGTGTGCGCGGCCATGGCTGCGTGGCCCGAGTCAAAGTTGTCGATGGAGGTGTGTAGCAGGAAATAGTACGGGTTGACGCTTACGGCGCGGAGCTCGTGCGCCGCCCGCAGCGTGTCGAGTGTGGTGAACTCATAGTGTAGGTGGAAGCCGAGAATCTCGGGCAGGAACTCGTGCGGAAAACAACGAGATGAGCAGCTGGCCTACGGCGGACTCTTAGGTGTCGCGGTTGTCATCGTTAGCGTTGTCCTCTTAGTGACGAGATTTGATGAACTCTTGGCTGCAGGCTTTGGGAAGTGGGTGTCCGACGTTTTCCAGAAGTTGGTGGTAGATGTGGATGTGATGCTTAACAAGGTCGCCATCGCCGAGCTCCTCTGACGGGACCTACCACGTGTGCTTAGTGACGCTACGCAGGGCGAAAGGGGTGGTGACTCTATGCGTGTGAGCGAGCTACGCGCCGTTGATCAGTTTGATGGGCGGCTGACGCACCAGCTATTTCCTCGCAGCATCGAGCGTCGCGAACAGCTCCGGGCCGCGGCTCTGCCTGCGTTTCTCAAGATAGCTCGCCCACTACGTCATGACGCGTGAGTGCTCTGCTTCGACGAAGCTCCACACCTGCTTTTCGTCGTGGTAGCGCGAGATGGCGAGAATGCCGTGCTGAGGATGCGCGAGGCCGAAGGACAGGGCCCGTGAGAACATGGCGAGGAGCTCATCCCGCGCGGGCTCGAGCACGACGACATGGTTCTCCAGGTTTTGGAGCTGAAAGAAGAGGTCACGGTACCATTTTGTTGTTTGGGAGGTGTGGATAACAGCCTTGGTCTCTCCGTCTTCTCGTCAACCTTGCCGCGGGAGGGTTCAGAAGGGGCATATTTTCTGGGCTTGGGCTTGTAGCAGTACCACACGGCGGCCAGGAATACTACCAAGGGGAAAAGGAAACACAAGTGGGAAAGGATTGTGTCGACGACCGAGAAGCCCATGTTGAGCCGCGTTTGGGTCGAGCAGTTTTTGGAGTGGATGCCTGTTTGCTTCGGCGAACTCAGTCTCCATGATCAGGAGAACCTTTCTGCCAGGCGAAAACATGCTATCTGGCCTCTGGTTACGGTCGAATACGTTAACTGATGGCCTGGCGGCGTCTTATTTGGTGGTGACAGATGTCGTCACCCGGCTGAGTGCCCTTGCCACGCCGTAGTATTACGCCAGTTTGCGGGTACCAAGTCGTGCATCCCTGACTGTTTTATGAGAAGATATTCGTACAAAAATTCAGTCCAATCTGAAGTTTCACCAATAACGCATAGCACCCCGGTCTAACTTGAGGACTTCTACGGCCGCAGCAGATACAGTACTCCGTTCTTCACCCTCTTCGCACCTGGCAGAGCCACCACACGGTGCACGGGCGAGTACAGACGCCCAGTCGACTTGGCGGCAAGCTCATCAGCGATGTTGATGAGAAACGCCCCATCAACCACCAGAATTGACTCCCATTCACCTGTCTGACGCCCCTCAGTGTCAGAGACGGGCAGTTGTGTAGTCACCTCGTCGTACCATAATAGTGTGATGAACCCAAAGTCCGTGTGTGCCGTGTTGATCACCGTTTTGGCATCGTGTATGGTTGGCTTAAACACTAGCTTGAGTGCCGTGTCGCTGGGCATCGCGGGGTCGTTACACAACTCGGCTATGTGGACGTCTAGCGCGGTGCAGAGCCTGGACAGGACCGTCTGTGTGATGTCGTGGAACGTCTCGAGGACGCGCGCTAGACGCTCCTGATGTGCCGCAAACTTTGCGGGTAGGACCCATGTGCCGAGATGGAACTCGTCTCGTGGGATTTCGTAGTATTTGAAACCCTTGCCTGCGTGATTACTGTCTCTGCCAGTCAGCGTTGCGGGAAAAGGGGTTCACGCCAACCTGGGGTTTCCCTACCCACGCTCCATCCCCTTGCGGAGGCTCTGCGTCTTTTCGTCGGATTCCGGAGGGAGGCTGAAGAACTCGTGCCCAGCCTGGAGTAGGGCTAGGACATCCTCAAGGAGGGCCTCCGTCAGGGGACCGTAGAGGTCTAGGTAGAAGATACCCTCCGTCTGGCAGGCTTGCATAAGCTTTTGGATCTCGGCGTCATCATTTTTCGCTAGTGCCCCGTAGTCGATCATAGCCAGGGACGCCATCTTTCCATGAGACGAATGTAAGGTAGATATTGAGAAATATGGGCGCGCGTTATGTGAAAAGCGCAAGTTGTTAAAGTGGACTGTCATGATGTTTCTTCGCGTGTAGGCTCCTCCTCAATCCTGGGAACGCAAATTTTTTACTTGGGTGTCAACTGCATCGAGTTGCGCAAAGCCCGAAACTTGATGCCGTGATGTGGCAGGTTGATAAGATGTATGTGATCCAGTCGAGGAAGGCATCGGCCTGCACCGGCCGGACCGCATGCTGTCTTTTCCAAATACAGTCAGGCGGGTAAATATCGGCGTGTTCAACGTACCGTGCGCAGTTTACCATACACGACATGTTGAATCCACCTTGGACATACACCGTCACACGCCGTGCTGCCCTATTATCGTACCTGTGATCGTGGCTGGGGAAAAATGAAAGATGATGGCATATTTACATCCCTGTCTGTTTCTCAGTTACGCCATCATCTTGCGAATCAAGGTCTAAATTACTCTTGCCCCAAAGGGCCAGGAGGTAGAGTAGGGAGGCACTCGAACCTCTCTGACAGCAAAACTGCCACATTTGCCGATGGTGAGTTGCTGAGCCCATCGCATCATCGCAAGTAGCAAGCCCCTAATACATGAGATGCAAAGTTTGTCCCACCTTGGGGTGCCATTGGGGTGGAGAACGTGGACTTCAACGGCCGCGTCCAGTCTGTGTCGACATCTAGAATCTCTGGAAGCCTGCGCCTGGACCTCGGTGTCCAAGAAACGCTTGTGGAAGCTAGTATTGACGCCTAAATGGTTGGAGAGGCGGCGTGGGAGAAGGCGCAGAAGCTCACGCCCGAGCCAATTGTTCGAGCATCTGGTCACTTTGATCTGACAAGCAGCAGCGAGGTCGAACGTTCCGATATCAGCAATGGCGAGAATTCAACTTTCAACGGTCACAGCGTGAACAGGATAGCTTCAGGTACGGCTTTCCCTACCCTCTTGACCGTCACAGAGCTCGATGTTATCACCTACGCATCTCCGGACCTAGCCTCCTCGTTTCTCCACCGGCTCTCTGGCCGCGACGGGCAACCAGCGCCCGGGCTCGAGGAGCGCCTCAACAACCGCATCCTAGATGTGCGGAGTGCCGCTGCGGGCGCCATCTTCAAGTTGCACTCGGGTCTTTGCCAGCTCATTGTTGAGTTCCTCTGCTCGCACGGCTTCCACTGGATCCACACGCCGCGCATTATCACGGCAAGGATCGCGGGTGACAACGAATACTTCCACCTGCCTTACTTTGGCCGCGACGCCTGGCTTGCCCAGAGCTCGCAGCACCACAAGCAGATGTCCCTTGCCATGGACATGCAGCGAGTATTTGAGATCGGTCCCGTCTTCCGTGCCGAGACCAAGTCGCGCGGGTCGACGAGGCACTTGACAGAGGTGAGCCACACCTTATTGAGACCGTGCTGTTGTTAGCCACAAATACCAGCTCCACTAACAATTCCTACCTCTTCGTAACTCGGTTTACTGTCCTAGACATCGCCATGGTGTTCCAGGACGACCACCACGAAGTAATAGAACTGATCGAGTCCATGCTGGTCTTTCCGGGCCCTCCAAGAACGCAAGCAATATTGACCGCTCATCAAGGCAGTCCAGCGACATTATCCCTCCACGAAGCCGTTCCGGGTTGGCTTAGATGCACACGGCAAAGTCCCGCGCCTCACATTCCTCGAGGCCAAGAGCATGCTGCGAGAAGTGCTCTTCCTCCCCACTGATGACGACAAGACCCTCACGTAGGCTCTCTCCTTTCCACAGTATGTCCCCTTGCGCACCCGCTCACAGAACCCGCTAGTGACGACGAAGAAGCCGCTCTGGGCCGGCACTTCCACGCCTCCCCCCACTTAGGGCAGACGGAAATCTTCAACATCGAGCAGTTTCCCGCGTCCCTGCGCCAGTTCAACTCAAAGGCCAGCCAAGACGCGCCTGGGCTTACCAACACGTGGGACACCATTGTGCGCGGGCGCGAGATCTGCTCGGGCAGCCAGCGCATCCACGAACTGGACAAGTTACGCGCGGCGATGCGTGCGGGCATGTGCGGCCCGCCGATGGATCCCGATGCTGAAGAGTGATGGCCCTATCTGGCCGCCTTTGAGTCGGGTATGCCGCGCCATGGAGGTTGCGGTTTGGGTGTCAATCGGCTGCTGCAGGGTTTTTTGGGATTGGATGACATTCGCGAGACGAGCATGTTTCCGAGGGATTGGACCGGTTGACACCGTAGTTGAGCAGTCGAGGACAATTCAAGGCTGCGTTGCTGACGGGTAAAATTTTGGATTTATCGAGTCTCCCTGCCGCCTCTTCTCCTTGTCGGTCCCCTTTGGACTAATGCTAATTAACGTGGTGATGACTCGCACTTTTTGGGCCCGCAAAGTTTGGAATATTGATAGTTCTTTCCCTGGTGCAAATCTACAGCTTTACGGGAATAGATCACACGGTGCACAAAGGTTCGGACCAAAAGGACGGGGAGGGGCCCCTTGATGAGTGCGAAAAATGCCTTCTGACTGCAAAAATCACCTATGGCTTTCGTTATTCTAGGCCGTCCCCCACCCGATAACACCTACCTAGATGTTTAAAAGGCCTTCCTGCACTCTGAAAATCCCTTCCTGTATTTCTAAAAGACTTTTCTATGTTAAACAACCCTTCCTGCATGTTAATAAGGCCTGTATCGTGATAAATCTAGGCCTCCCGTTCCACAATATGACTGTGTTTGGATCTTAAGAACGGATTTTCGCACGGACATAGGTGACCCTTTCTTTTGGCCCGAATCTTCGTACCCGGTCACCGACGTGTTCCGTTGTGAAGAGGGAAGGAGGCATCCCGTCGACCGACATTTTGTTATCTGGAACCCTGGGATTGGCCAGCAAGAGATCACCCACGTGCTTTTGCTGCAGGCTCTCGGACCTTCCAATCGCAAGGATTTTCAGCCCTCCACACAACTTCCGCGGTTCGCACCAAAGCAGTCACCCCAACTCGTAGCACACACTCGCCGGGCGGCCTTCAGGTTCTGGGGACGTCCAATCAAGCTGCCTTCAGATTCTGAAAACAACCACTCACGTTGCTTTCGGATTCTGAAGAAGGCCAATCGCCGTAGACCCCGCCCGCCAAGATGACGCCCTCACGGTCGCAGCAATCATGCTGCATAGCATTTTATCGCCTTCGACAACTCTTACATTCGCCCTCACCCCTTTGCGGTCGCGCTCACAAAGGCAATCACTGTCTTTTCGTTGGCATCAAGCCACTCAACTCAACCCCTTCCGCCGGCTGCTTATCGCACAATGAATTCGTCGATATCTCCGCCTTCGGCAGAGCAGTGGTTGGAGCACAAGCCCACAATCTGGCGGCTATACATCATTGGAGAGATGCCGCTCAAGGTTCTAGTGCAGGAGGTGGTGAAGATGATGCGACGCACCGTGACGTAAGTCTTCCTATATCGTTCATGACATGTGCACGAAACTGACCTGCTTCGGTAATAGGAAGGCTCAATTGGAATACAAACTCAAGCAGTGGGGTTTCCGACGTAATCTGGATGAGAAATCGTGGAGACAGCTGGATTGCACCATTCGACAGCGAAAGGAGGAGGGAAAAGAGACGGTCGTGACCAGCAGTTTCAAGCGTCTTGACCCAGCGAAGGTCGAGAAAGAGACAAATCGCTACCGGGAGTGGCGAAGCTGGGCGGTGAACATTCGGTGTGAGTACAGCTTCCATTCCTCCCCAGTCAATCCCCGTGGCGTACATGTGGCCTGACACGTGGTTCCACGCAGGTTCGCCTTCTAAAACCGATCATCCTCTTGTTGTTTACACTCCTCCTCCATTAGACCTGGAGTTTGACTGGCCGGTATCGCTTCCGTGGTTGCAGTTCCAGACAACTTTCGCATCTCGTGAGTTTCCTTTTCAATTCAGTTGTTCATCGGTATATTGACCGTGGTCCAAGGATTCTTCTCGTTCCTTCTACGGCAACATGGGAATTCGATCAGTGGTGTCAACTTCCGACATGAAATGCAACTGAAACTCAATGATGGGTTTGCTAGATGGGAGTGGTCCCGTCTTGGAACGCACATGTTTGGTCTCAACTTTCAGCAGCTCACCCTTGACCTTGGAATCGTCATGCCCGAATCTTACAGAGGAGAACACCATTACCGCGCCGGAGCACTCACCGGGCCATCGGGACTCGAATTCTTTCACCACTCCTTGGCGCTTGTCATTTACCAAGTTTCGAACAGTGCAATCGACATGCAACACAATTGGCAATCGTGGCAACTTGTGACCGCCCTTCTCCGACGGTCGGGGCTTTTGGGTGGCCAACAGCACCTCACCGCTTTGTCTTTGCATTGCACGACGGTTTTAGCCTTCATGGAGAAATTGTGGCAAGCTTCTGTTCTCTACGCAGTGGTTTCGGAGGACGAGGAAGCGCAGAAAATTCTGGAGTGGCTGCTCCTTTCCGGCCACGACCCAGATAGTCCGGTTCCATGCTCCGGAGCCGGCACAGGCCAAACGATCGCCCTAAACGCCGTTCAAATGTCTTCACGTTGGGGCCGTACAGGGGTATTAAAACTGTTGCTAAGCTATGGGGCAAGCGCTAAGTCGACAGCGTCTGTGGCAGTCCGGAAGCCACTCCCTCTTGTGCTGGAGAGACAATTGGAGCCTTTCCCAAGCCCCCTTTGGGTGCAGACGGGTGGGCCCAACCTTCCCAATGGCCCGAATGCACTACATGTCCCGAAACTTCTTTCCGGGCAGATTATAGAGGTTTCTCAGCTGCTCCTCGCCCACGGCGCAGTGTCCGATGTTAGTGACGGGGGCAGCTGGAACGGGGAGCCCCTATTGAGTCTTGCGCTCCGGCTTGGAGATCTCCCATTGGTCAACACCTTGTTGGAGCAGACTGATACATCGGACCTTCTGTTTCGGTACAACCCCTTGGCGAAGGATGACCATTTGGTTTTTGAAGCCATTGCTCTCACCGTCGCCGCCGGTTTTCGCGATGCCGACGTAGGAGACGATGTAAGAAACCGGACTGCAATGACACTCCTGTGCTCCATGATGTCAGAGATCGGGGCTATCGCATCCACCAGAGACTGGATAACCGCCGATGTCTTCATCGCGGCGGCCATGGCGGACAACTACGAGGTAGTGCGGTTCCTGTTCAGCATCACTTCGACCACACTCAACTCTTTGAACCCATTTGGAATCTCACCGCTCCACGCAGCGGCCAGAAACGGGTGTGTGAAGACCTACAACGTTCTACTAGACATCGGATGCCAAATCCCCGCAGATAAAATGTCCAATGTCGTCCGCCCGTTGCATGTCGCCTGTGTGTATGGGCACGCGGCCGTTGTCGAGCTCTGCCTGCGTGGAAGCAAGGCCGAAATGGATCTACGGGTGTCCCTAGATGTCGGGACTACACTGGATAATATGCCAGTGCTGCACCAAGAATGGCTCGGCCAATTCCACGAAGACGTCTCCCAACGGCAAGGGTCCATTAATTTGGACGTGGAAACGCCTCTTCAGCTGGCCTTGGCCTGCTCTGAAGGAGGTATTGCGCTGGACCTTCTCAAAAATGGGGCTCGGTTGTACGGGGGCGAGCTTTTTATCGCTGCTCGGAAGGTCCCTGAGACAGAGCTGCTTTACGCGCTGCTGGACGCAGGAGCCGATCCGAACGAGCGCGACATTGAAGGACGGTCCATCTTCGTCACTGCTCTTACCACTATAGCTGAGAATTGGGCAAAGCATGTCAAATTCATGAGGCTTCGGGGACGGAACGGCAAGCTCAGTTCGGAGACCTCCCTCCACAACCTCGATCAGAGGCTTTGTGTCGTGGCGCAGCTATTTCAAAGCCGGAATACGAGGGTTCGCTCTACCGACATGGCCGACATTCTCAAGTTGAAGTCTCAGGACCTATCCATGCTTCTCCTTGACAGTCTGCAATGCCCATCCGCCTGGCCACACTCTGGAGCGTCTGTTCTCGAGTCAGCAATTCTCTCTGCGCAGAGGGATGTGATTGAAAAGGTGCTACCGGAATACACCTGCACATACGATCCGGCATCGATCTGCGCGTCGATTGCGATCCAAGAGTGCGATCTTCAAGAGGTAACGAAAACCTTGCTTAGAAACCGGTCGAAGGATGGTGTTGACGATGATCCAAAAACCCTGCTCCTCGAAGCTACGGCTATAGGACTAGCAGCAGCAAGTTTCTCAACCCGGCCTGATCTTCTGCTCATGCTTTTGAGGGAATTGCCACGCCATCAAATGTGCATTCTACCGCCATACCCAGAGTGGCCGAGGTATGATGGGCAAGGTTACGTCTGTACCAAGTCTCCTTTCTGGCAAAACGAGCTTGAGGTCACTGGATCCCGGCTTGTTTTTGCAATCTGGGGCGGGAATACAAATGCGTTCACAATTCTTCTCGACCACGGATACAAGCCGGACTGGAGGACATGGAGAGCGCTGGGGTACAGGAACCGAACCTCGCTGGCGGAGATCCTTCGGCACAGGGGCTTCACCTGTACAATCAGAAGCGAGCCTGTCTGGGGCTCCGAGGCTTGCAACACTCTCAACATGGCCATTGGCTGCAGAAACGCCGACATGGTTCGGATTCTATTGGATGCAGGTTTACCGGTTAACTATGATCTGAACTTTTGGGAGCACATCCGTGCCCCGTTACAAAGGGCAGTAGAGAAGGGCGAACTCAACTACGACTTGAGATACTTCGCGCATAGCCGCACCCCACTGCAAAGAGCGGTGGAGAAAGGTGAACTTTCCATCATCCGTCTTCTTCTCGCGGCCAGCGCCAAGGTCAACGCCCCCCCGGCACACGAAAGGGGCGCCACCGCCCTCCAGATTGCCGCGATTCAGGGCTATCTCGGCATTGCCAAGCTACTACTTGAGCCGGACTGGTATGTTCATGCCCCGGTGGCAGCACGTAAGACTATTCGCTCCCAACTGATACGTGATATCAGCTTACCCAACGACTCGCACACCTATAAGACTCCTATGACAATTGACAAGGCCGATGTCAATGCCCCCCGGGCAAGCAAGCAGGGGCGAACCGCGCTAGAAGGCGCATCAGAGCATGGCCGAATCGACATGATCGAACTACTTCTGCATCACGGGGCAAAAACCACCGGCACTGGCCGACGTCAGTTTGTCCGATCAATCAAATTTGCGGAACGAGAAGGCCACTTTGTAGCAGCTGGGCTGTTGAGGAAGTGTCGAGAGTGGACAGCAGAAGATGAGATATTGATACAAGATCCACACCTTCTTGCGGCTGAAGGGTGGTGGAGTGATGAGTGGGAATTCGATGGTGACGAACGGCCGTGCAGCGACCAATCGCAGTCCGAACTTGAACTCGATCAACACCCGGAGCTGACTTTTGAGGGTTCGCGTGGAGAACAACAGCGGAGCAAGGCGCCCTACGTTGCAAGAGTTCGGCAAGATCTTTTCAGTGAGTTTATTCAATGGGAGATGGACGACATATCAGAGATTATCGACATTCCATTACAAGAAGGTGTGCCATCAGTGTGGAATACTGTGGTGGTTGATAGCGACGATGGAGGGTGTCAATATTCAAAAGACCTCAAGACCCTTCCATTGCCAAACAACAGCAAACCACAGAAGTTTCAGTGTCATAGGGAAAGAGTACTGGTAATGGGGGTTGATCCGATGTGGGGCGATTGAGGGCATATGGACATGACGGCTACATCATACTGCCCAATAGGAAATCTACACGAATGAATCTGCTTGCAACGAGACGCTAGACTGAACAACAAACAGCTTTCATTACGCACTCAACATCCCCTCTACCCCGTGGAAGCCTGAACTATAAGGGCTCTCACTCGGGGCCTAAACTCCAAGCGCTCCAGCAACCTGAATAGGTTGCCACAGCAATCGAAAGGGGCTCATAGAAAAGGACCCGCTCCGTGGTCGATAGTCCATCCCCCTTGGCCAGAGACTCCTGCACGATGCGTCCGAAAATGAGTACCAGACACAGATACACCCGCCTGTAGCGTCCCGGCTGCCGTGCCCGGATCTCCATCGTCATGACAGCCACCAGCGCCGCGCACCATACTCCCCAGGCGGAGATTCTGTAGCGTAAAGGTATCGTCTCTTTGGTCTGCAGCGCTGGGATAACAGCTGCGCTGGCGAGAAAAGTGGCCCCTGATCCGATACGAAATGCGTGGTCTATACTAAGAGCAGCGGCAGCCAGGGGTACGCCTAGCATCATGAACGAAATAATCTGTGTGCTGCCTAAGCGAAGGTGAAAGCCCGATGCCATTTTTTCCTGGAAAAAAAGTATTTGTATGGCCGCGAGTCGATTTGTAAAAATTTCCATACTAAATAGTTTTGCGGAATTCACCGGCTACTGTATGAGCTCCAGCTGGCGTGCGGAGCTCTGACTATAGCCCGGAGGGTATATAGGTAGTAGAAATGATACAACTGCACCTACAACTGCAATAAGCCTTGTGAAGCCTGACTAGCTCACTATAACAGTTGTTTACAGCGCTGTGTTACAGGGCTATTTAGTATTCCCAGTGTTGAACTATAGCGTACAAGCCACTATATTCCAGAGCCTAACTGGCCTGTAAGGCCTGTAAGAGTGATACGTTCTAACACCTCTATCCCAGACTAACGAAGCTCTTAGTCCTAGGCTATCTTGTCTCAGATTAAGCAGCTGTAAACAGTTAGCATTTCTTCCCAACTTACCCATCAGTATATTATCCAAAATTATCTTTGCAGATCTACTTAAAGTCCCCTTCCTTATAACAGTTCACAGTATATCGATAAGCCTCACCTTCGTCGTATTCTTCCCTATCGGCGCCTTTCTAATCCAGCTAGTCAAGTCCAAACACACCATCTAGATCTACGCATCTTATCAGCTCATTGGGCTAGTACTTACAGTTACGGTCCTGGCCACAGGTATCCGTGTTACTAAGATCATCGACTAGGTACAGCTCCCTAACCTTCTTAACCCCACCCTTATTATCCGTTAACTAACTAGGTGTCCACGACCGCACAGCTCCATAACAACGCCTATACCATCCTCGGGACAGTGATCGCTGCTAGTCTGTTACTGCAGCCATTCTTTAGATATATGCACCATTACCGCTACATTCGCACGCAGCAGCGCTCAGCCTTGGCGCCTCTCCACGTGTGGTATGGCTGTGCCTTACTACTCATTGGGATCCTCAACGGTGGCCTGGGGCTGCAACTGGCATCGGGAAGCCTAGCCTACAGCAGGGCTGGCATGATAACCTACTCTGTTTTGGCTGAGGTGGCGGGCCTTGCGTTGTTGGGATTGATCGTTTATATACACGTGGCGAAGACGAAGGCAAATCAGCGTGCAAAGGTTGACGCTGCGTGAGTGGTCACGTCGGTAACAGGCTAAGTTCCATACGGCTCCTTTAGCCACGCAGCAGGCAATTAAAGCAGGGCTGCCCCCCCCCCCCCCCCCTTTTTCCCTGCCCCTTATTCATTTCC
>Ga0247780_1000751_pt1 | contig 26624 bp, 18 predicted proteins | sample UWRJL079202R5_FD_179927 | JGI IMG/M metagenome (GOLD analysis project Ga0247780, IMG submission 179927) | Plant litter microbial communities from Arlington Agricultural Research Station in Wisconsin, United States - UWRJ-L079-202R-5 | ecosystem: Environmental > Terrestrial > Plant litter >... | reverse complement strand
CATGCAAGGCATGTTGCCGCTGCATTCGCCCAACAAATACTCTCCACTAACGACTCGTCAGTAAACGCCAATACGAATACCGATTTGAGCAATGGGGCTTCCAGAAGAATATGCCTGGGGAGAACTACCCGATCATCACCTCAAAGCTTGGCAAACGAAAATTGGCAGACAAGGATTCGAACGTTTATTGGAGGGGACAGCTGGTGCCTGCCGCGAAGCTCCGGAAAGAGTCCTCACGCCATAGCTACACGACAACCCTGGCTAACATGTACACTGCAAAAGGTGAGTGTTTATAGTTGATGCTGTTCCAGGTTGCCGTCAACTCACAACTCCGCAGATCATCTTGCAGCGCCATCGCCCGAGACACCTGCTGGCGTCCAGATATGCACCCCTCCGTCCTATCCTGTGTTCCGGAGAGTGTTCCAGGAGCTGCCTATCCTTCAATTCCTACGTTCCATGCCTATAGTTTCCGGCAATACAGCAACTCAGACGCTACTCGGGGGTTCACCCGCCAACCTCAGCAACTTTGAAAGCTCCACTCAGCCCTTCACGTCAAACCTCTCTGCCATTGGCCCCATCGTGAGCGAAAGCGGCAAGACAGCAACGCCCGATCGCATCCTTGCTGTCGTAAAGTCACTTCTACCCCTTCCCGAGTTTGAGAAAGAGGTACCTGGCTCAGACATCACCCTCGACAATATCCGTCACAACGCAGCAACTCAGATACTCAAGGTGGTTACCTACGCGATCTCCAATAACTTTCCTGGCCATGGAGACCGAACGGAGATCTACAAGTGGCTCAAGCGTTTGGGCGCGTCCAACCCAGGCGTCATCCAACAGCTTCAAGTTTCGCCAAACCACGCACCCCTTCAAGGCCTCTTTCGACTAGCGGTCGAAAAAGAGGACGTCTCTTTGGTTAGAACTCTTCTCAACGCGGGAGCAAATCCAAACGAGAACGTCTGCGTACTATCCGAATGCCCAATTCCTTTGAGGCCGTTACAATACGCCTCCCTACACGGCAACTTGGAATTGACCAAAATACTGCTGCAAGCGAAAGCGCAGGTCGATTTGGAATTCGGATGGTCGTGCAGCCCCTTGGTTTTCGCCATATACGGTTGTTTCACTAAGGGTTGGGGCCCTCTTTCCGAGGGGAAAGCTATTGAAGTCGAGGAGCCTGGTGCCATACACCCCTCGGTTGATCAAGACGAATTGAAGGAGCGGCGTTTAGATGCTTTGTTGACATTGATCCGAGAAATTTTAGACGCTGGTGCAGATATCAACGCAATCTCGGTGGGCCTTGACGACATCGAACACACCATAAACGAATGGCGCAAGAGTCTACTCTATCAAACCTCCGATTGGCTTAACTTGATACATGAAAATCACTCAGCTCTGACATTGGGGTCATCGTTCCAGTGTCCAAAGTTGGTCGACTTCCTGGTTCGCAACGGCTCCAACGTCAACGCCCGTCTTTCTGGTGATTGGTCGGCACTTCGCGAGTGCCTCTACCCTTCAATACAACGCCGCTTTGATAACCACGGAGTGCCCCGGACACTGGTGGTTCGTTTGGCACGTCGTGAAAACACGGTGGTTCCCTCGAGGTTTGAGGTGCTTGAAACCGCCAAGAAGCTCATCGCGTTTGGTGTGGACGTAAACGATCACGAGCCCTGTCATCTTTACGACAACGGTTATTGTGAGGTGCATCCCTATTTCGAGTGTTACTCGGCATTCGATCTTGGTATCCTGACCCAAGACAGGGAATTGGTCGACTCCCTATTGTTGGCAGGCGCCAAACCAACGGTCCGATCGTTTGACCTCGCCATTGAGACAGAGGACTTTGACACATTCTGCCAGTTGTTGGGCTCAGACGTCATGTTCCCGGCGTGGGCTATCACTCCAGATGAGTATTCTGAAGAATCACCAGCTGAGGACGACTCTGATGAGGACGGTTTTGACTGTGGAAATTCCGACGGGGCCAAGGACGAGGGTCGACTGGGGTGCATGGGGTCCCGAATGGCCAGCGCACAGCAGAGAACGAGGGCCATGATCTTGGCCGCGATACAGACAGGAGCGTGTGCCAGTCTCCAAACAATCGCCCGATCATGCGATGGCTCAAACATCTTCGACAGCTGTGACGCCCTGCCCCGCGCAATCGAAAAGTGCTGCCTCAGGGGCCACCTGGAAACTCTGACCTATCTGCTTGGAAGCAAAATCCTGCCACAAGACTCACTTTTGTCGATCCTTGGTTCTTCGGTTGTGTCTGCAGTACGCGGGAACAATCCGGAAATGGTAGATCTGCTTTTAGCAGCGGGTGCTGATGTGAACGCAGAGGATAGGGCTGCGGGGGATCCAGACGATTTGCTGGACACACCACTCTCGCTTGCCATCCGAGAGGAACGGAAAGAGATGATTCAAAAACTATTGGGCTACGGAGCAGAGGTTGAGACTCCAACACTAGGAAATCTCCTCGTCCTTGCGATGGAAGTCGGAAATCTTGATAACCTGCAGCTTCTTATGGCATATGCCTCTCCGAACAATGTCGGAGGCGAGTTCAACCTAGACGAGCCATTGCACCCACTTTCCGCTGCAATTTTTCTGGAAAATCACTTGGCGGTTGTCGATAAATTGCTGGAACTCGGAGCTTCGGTGAACCCCGCAGGCCAGATCACCAGACCATTGAGATACGGAACGCCACTCTGGGCTGCTGTGTACGTCGAGGCTCTGGCGACTGTCAAGTTACTTTTTGAAATAGGGGCTGAAGCAAACGACGAGTGGGCTATGGAGCGTGCTGCAGCTTGTGAGAACCCAGCTTTTCTCACACTACTCCTGGAGAAACTCTCAACCGAAGATGGAAGTGGCGAAGAGGACGTCTTGGATGCTGCTCTCCGAGAGGCCATGTTTCGGGGCCGACTAAGGAATTTTCGCCTGATCTTACAGAGCAACATCTTCGACCCGCGGGACTGTCCGGAATGTGTACACAATGCCCTCAGTTCCCCTACGGCACACCGTCGGGAGTTCGTGCAATCACTTCTCGACGCCGGAGCGAGCCCTGACAACATTGTTGACGAGTTCTTCATGGGTGAATCGCGCGAGGATTTCAATAATGGTGGACCACACAATACTCTCATAGCAGCAGTCCACACACAAGACCCTGCGTGTGTGAGGATGATTCTCGACGCGCGAGGGAGTGCGAATCACGGCCTGACATCGCAATCGGCTTACTCGCCACTGCAGCTAGCGGCTTTTGGGGGGAACATAGAAGTTACCCGGCTGCTTCTGGATCATGGTCAGGATCCAAATCTTGTCTCACCTTGCTCGGAGACTCACCAGCTTAGGTATTTCCAACGTGAATTCCATCGCAATGCACGCCCATTCGGAACCAGTGTGCAGAACGCGACCACAAAGAAGCACTTGGAAGTCCTTAAGACACTGCTACAATATGGAGCGAACCCAAACTCTAAATCGTGTTGCTGTTGTCCCGACACTCCTTTGCAAATTGCTTGTCGAGATGGCTCATTGGAGCTCGTTGAGCTCCTCATCGAGTACGGAGCAGATATCAACGCACCACCAGCAAAAGAGTTTGGCGCAACAGCACTTCAGTTTGCTGCCATCGGCGGCTACCTTGGCATCGCACATCTCTTGTTGGAGAAGGGGGCCGACGTCAATGCGGTCCCAGCGGAGGTGGAGGGGCGTACGGCACTTGAAGGTGCTGCGGAGCATGGAAGGATTGATATGGTGCAGCTGCTGAAGAATGCTGGCGCGGATATCTCAGACTCCGAAAAGGGACGTCAGTACGAACGTGCTTTGGACAGGGCGAAGAGGAACGGCCATTCCGCGACTACGAAATTGCTTGAGTCTTTCTTATCATACCTATAGATAGGGTGAGTGCGGCGCACTCAACGTTCTTATACTTTTCTAAATTTCAACAGCGCTAGGAACCCCTCACTCTTTAAGTCGCTGTCATCAATTGGATATTACTTTGCTAATGGGTTCCCTGCCACTACGGAAGAAACATTTGAGCCGTGACTAGGCAACCCAAGTTTGTGGCCAGCCCTTCATGAGGTCCATATCCGGAAGGTACTGGAAGCTTGCTGCCAAGAAATTGAGCCCCTTTGTTGCTTCGAAGCCGCTTCCTTGAGGTTCAGAATGTCCCCCCCCCCTTCGTTCTTGGCCCTTCGGCTTCCAGACAGCACCAGACTTGCCTTTGATGTTTTTTTCTTCCACTGCCCGCGAATCTCAACTCAATCACGCTCTCAAACACCACCGAGATCCGAAGAAATGGTAGGCAACAAGTCCCCACCTCCTCACCACCCCCCTAGCACTAACCTCCCCAAAATTATCGAACATGAACTTGAGATTTCCCAATACACTATCCTGCCACACATTCAACGCTACCACACCGACATTCGTTATCACAGCGGTTACAGCATGGACCTCATTTCAGATGCGCTTCGCTTCCTCAATTCTGACGTGTTTCCCCACTCCTCTCACAACCACTTATGGACTTCGACTTCGTACTAGGCGATCCCTAGCAGAATGAATCCAAGCCGGAGGACTTGGATCTGGAGTACGAGTGGTGGGATGGGTGGGAGTGGAAGAGACTGTGGCTGGAGAAAATTTCCCAAAGAGGAAAATCGAAAAGAAGAAGTTTTGTGGCATCATCATGGGGTGGCTTGGGCGCCTCCGAGACATTGGAACAGTGGTTGTCAGGGGAGGAGAGGATGATGGGATTCCGAATTGGTTTGTCGAGATGCTGAGGCGAAAGCTGGGGAGCTCCTCGGGACAAGCCTCCCGTGTTGACGGATATGTACTTGAAGTTGGAGGAGTATGTCTCGGAATCTCCTTTTGCGAGAATACCTAATCTTCTGCGGGCGAGGACGGCTGTAAAACGAGGACCTGGAGGGCTTCAAGGAGTAAATGCGGATCATCAGGGGCAAGTTGGCTTGGCGATTTAAAAAAAAAATATGGATAGAAACCTGTGTCTGTGCGACGCTGCTGAGGGTGAGAAGCATGACGTTTTGTGATGTCTAGATGGGCAGAGGGGAGTAACTGCTGTGGTTGGACCAGGTTCAAGTTTGTCAACAAGGCCTTGTGTGCGAAGATGAGGTTCGCATGATGGATGAATCACGTACGAAGGCTCGGGCCAAGAGAAAGGGGCCATCTCCTCCGTGCGAAGAGGCCGGTAGTCATCCTCACACGGCCAGAATTGTATGAGCGTAAGGCGTTAGAATCATGGCAATAAGTGTCCCACTGATCTCTGAAGGTCTAAAACGAATGCAAGAAAGCCTTGAAGGGGCATGGGAGGCCTGGAAAGAATGCGGAGCGGCCTGGGAAGGATGCAGCTAGGGACCTTGACGAAATGTGCCTAGGCCTTTCCCATACTATCTGCATGGCCCCTTTTTTCAGCACGGGTCTTTGGAATACCTAGCAACAAGGTTCGTAGATTTTCCATAACCGACGTCTAGCAGCCCGTGGAATTTATGACGCACGCAACCCGTCCAAGCCCAACATCTTCCACCCTCCTGCCGACAGCCCAACCAATTCTCAGGATGGATTCTCCGAAGCTGCGATGTTTGTTCCTCTCCTTCCCCTTAGAGATGTGCAACGTGATATATCGCCTGCTCTTGGTTCGACACCATGGCCGCCCGCCCGGCTGGTTGAGCGATTCGTGGATAATTAGTGGAACCATGCCAGCTACCCGAAAGCAATCACGCCGCCTTGGCACAGTGATGACAGCTTCCCGATGCCAATCTCGCCCGAACCTCCCACGAGCTATCTAAAGCATATATCCCGTATTCGACGGATAACACTCGAATAAATGTCCCAAGACAACGGAGAAATACGGGTGGAGTTTGAGAATTGAGAGACATGGAGCGGCGCCGTAATCTCAAAGCATGGAGTTCCATCGTATCTACAAGAGAAGCTTATATGGAGAGATCGTTGCAAACAAGAAGTGAAGGAGTTGCCGGGGCTTTTGCTGACCTGGCTTGGCCGGCTTCGCAAGGTAAAGGAAGTGAGATTATTGGGGTTCCTCCAGGATGCGCTCAGGCCATCAGGGAGCGCTGTCAAGGATCGACAGCGTTCGAAGCGTTCGATGTGCTCCCAGTTAGATACGAGGCTCTTGAGAGCAGTGTTGCTGAATACGGATGCTGCGAGAAGAGCCTGAAGAAGGCCTTGCTAGCCTGTGAAGCGCCGGACACAGAGGTCTTTGAAAAAGCGTGGGTGGCGGTTGTAAACAAGCTTATTTCTAGACCGTTGGAGCCCGTTGACCACGTAGGTGCAAAGCTAGAACTTGAGAATATCCAGAACGATCTTAAGATATATTTGTCAAAGACAAGTGGTAAGATTAATTCTGAATAAGGCGTCCAATAATACAGAATTGTTTTCTTTTCGTTGTGCCACAAGCAAAGTTTCACATTTCAGACTTGTGTCGTGAGATCGTGCGGATGGGTTGCTGCGTTCAGATCTACCCATGTTGGTTAATTGAAAGAATACCGAACTGAAATTAGGGCACAAAGGAGTGAAGTTAAAACTTCCTTGACAGCCTCTACCATCCTGCTGTGAACCCTCTTCCTTGCCGCCGTTACCATAGCGTCAAGGGAATGGGCTTATAGGTATATAAGAATCTATAGTTAGACGGTGACACTGTGCCGGATAAGAGCCAGCAGTGTTTAGTAGCAGATGGGGATGGAGATCTGTAAACGTGCTGCGAGGAGGGGAAGTTTCGCCCCATTGAGCTCGGTCGCGACATCGAGTCACTGAGAGGCACGGGCTCGGCATCGGTATCATTGCTGGCGACGGAAGGCTGCTTTCTGCGGGGGCGCATGGCCCGAAGGTGGCGGTAGGATAGGCACAGGGCGAAGTGAGTGAGGAGGGAAGCGGCGATGCCAAATGGCAAATGCCAAAGTCTGGGCAGCCGTGGACTCGGGCGACGCCAATGCAGGAGCGGATAGTACGGGCCCTCCCTGCTCCTTCTCAACCTGAACCGCGTCGTTTGCTTGGCAGCATTTGCCCTCGCAGAGATCTGCATCTCCGCACCTTTCGCACCTTTCATCATTTCATGCAATTGGAAATATTTCCTCCTCCCCTCCAATACCATATCTTCTCACCATTACACCCTGCTGCTCCAAATTAGAATCTCGCAAGACGAAGGGACACCATGGATCCCGCAGGCACCCAGGCTCAACGCGCGCGACGGCCTCGGGGAGTATTCGACGTGACGATATGCTATTCCTGCCGCAGAGCCAAGGTGAAGGTGCGTGGCCAATCACCCTGTCCCGCCCATCGCCCTCACTGACAACGCCCCATTTTAAGGGCCCTGCTAGGCGCGCACTAGTTGTTTGGCTAGGGGTGCACTAGTCCTCGCCAGGGTTAGGGTTATGTATGGCCCCAAATCGTAATCCACACCACACCCAGTCTAGCCTCTGCCACTCTCTGCAAACAACCGACACCACACGACCACCCTTGCAACCCACAACGGCTGGTCGCATCAATTTATCACCTTTTCTACCCGTAAACTAGCCATTTCCGACTACTTTGCAGCCTTCTGAATCATCCCTACGTCTTACGCCGTCCAACCATCGCCGTTCTTAACGGTCGCAAAGATGCCAGCCAGTGCGGGGCAAGCTTCACGCCCTGGCGGCTTAATCGACTACGCAATTGCGATACGCTCCTTAAGCCCAGCCTCTCCGATTGATTCGCGCGATTTACGCGATTCTGAGGCCGAAAATTCGCACAATTCTGAAGCTGAAGATTCCTCTGTTTAGGAGGGCTTTTCCACTAGCGACGAGGCTTACAAAGATGAAGCCCTTAACGATAGCGATAGCAATAACGATAGCGACGATAAGGTTATTCCCAATCTACTGACTAGTTTCCTCTCTACTACTATTTAAGACCTCCAGAACATTATTAACACCTAGGCTAAAGGTTAAGGGTTTGCCATTATTCACAGTAACGGCTGCAATATATAAGATAAAGACTACACACAGTACGAGATTCTCTATAATCGATACGGTAACCCACAGAAGTCTCGGAGTATAAGTTTACAGCAATTAACTACACAGAAGTGTAGTTATAATTAAAAGGGTTACGCAGTTCAAATTACTACCAATTAGCTGTTTCGGAACTACCCTAATACCCTTAAGCATAACTATATACCCTTTACTTATCCCTCCGCTTATCCCCAGCACTGAAAGCGTAACCTTATTATAATTAAAGCTATCGTTAAAGCTTCCAGTTACTCCAATATCTGTATTAAAGAGGTTAGTTCCCTTATCGCTAACTAGTTTCTTAACAGCACACTTATCGATAAAGATATTTATAATACTAAGTTAAAGCTTAGGCGTAAGGAACTGGGCAGTCGTACCCTTACTAACGCTTTCATTACTACCTTTAATACTAAGGGTATATTATATAAAGTTAAGTGGGTAGATAAAAAAAAGGAGGACCTTATCGGTTTACTATTTATAACTAAAAGCTTTATAAAAATAACAGTAAGGTACTAGGAGGTTACGTAAGTAAATATAATGTATAAGATTAACCTCTTTAAGTACCCTCTCTTTTAAGTTACTAATATAACTAACTTATATAATCTCTTTAATTCCTTCTTTAATTTAATTAATAATAAGCGACGTAAAGCTTATAACTTCCTTATTACAGTAATAAAAGAGCTTTAAGCTAAGTTTAGTGTTAAGGAACCGCTAATCTTCGTTACCAATTACTACTAAGAGATAAAGGCCTCTATCGCAGAGATCTTTTTTAACACTTAATAACAGATCTGTATCTTTTATATTATAATAAACATTAAACTTAACGTTAAGAAGAAGCTTAATAAAAGGAGGGAAGTTAACTTTAAAGATAAGTAAAAGCGAGAGTAAGCCAACTTAGCTTTAAATGCTGCAGAGTAAGCGGCTTTAGTTAAACTTCATATTAAGATCTTAAACCTTAAGCTTAGTATTACAAAGCTAAAGCTTAAAACCTATCCTTATAATTATTATAACGTTAAGGAGATGTTTAAAGTAATAATATACGTAAAGACTGAAGATCTATTCTTTAAGGCTTAGTTAGCCCTTAAAGCTAAGTTTTCCAACTTATTACACCTCTTTCGTTATATCTAAAAACAGTAAATGCTTTTACGCAAACAGTAAGCTTAATACTATACTAAACTCTACAGGAACTTCAGTATTATAATAACATTATTAACTAAGAGTAATAACTTTAACGTTAAAAGTTATCTCCTCACTACCTAAAACTCTATCTATTACTTTATTACTAAGTTAATTAAAGCCTTTATAAAGCAGTAACTTAAGTTAATCGCAGAGGTTAAGGCACGCAAGGACATTCAAATAAAGGAAGAGTATCTTATATAAACTTATCTTAATAAACTAATTACAAAGATCTTATACAGAGCGTTAATATTAATTAACAAAGAGTATAAATTCACAAAAGTAACATTTCTTATAATAACGCGTACAGTTAAGCCTCTTAAACCCTGTGATAATAACCACTGTTCGTTATCGTAAAGTCACGGCTTTCTTTACCGGCACACAATCTACGCTATCCTTACCGCTAAGAAATATCTCTATCTTTAAGATGTTCATCCTTATTAACATCTTAAAAACAGGCTTATAAGTTTCTACGATTAAAATTATTAATAGATCTAACAGTACTAAGATGAATAAGACCCTTACCTTCAGATCTAAGATCTTAAAGTTATCGAGAAGCTGTAAGGAAAACCGAGAAACAAACGCGCTACAATGCCTTCTAAGCACGCCGTTAATACAGGGCTAAAGATTCCGACAGCCTTATAACCGTTAAGAACCCCAGCATTACTAACGACTCTAAAGCTAAAAAGGTAGCGGAAACGACTGGTAAAGACAGTACCCGGGCCTCTAAAGGGCAATTTAACGCCTCTGAAGCCCAGTATTCGTCGAATGCTGTTAGTGTGGGAGATTATACGCTCGCCTACGCCTGAGTTGCAGTAGAAGAAGGTACTTGAGGCTAAGGCTAAGGCTTAATATTAGAATAAAGAGGAGGAATTATATAGAAGAGTAATAATAATACCACGGAAATTACGCCCATTACTACTTCTTGCCTCGGAGAAAACAACTACTCGGTCTAAGAAGCGGGCGGCGCTAGGGACTGCTACTAAAGCTTTAGTGGCAGAGGCCGAAATTGTCCCTGAGCTGCCTGCCAAATGGACTAGGAGCGGCCAAGTGGTAAAACTAACGGCTAAGGCAGTCAAGGCAGCGAAAGGTGGCTAGAAACGCGAATTCCGAGGTCTTTCGGTTTGACTATTACTACGTTGTTGGCTTGGCTCAGAAACGCGAATTCCGAGGACTTTCGGTTTGACTACTACTACGTTGTTGGTTTGGCCCAGTCACGAGGCTTTGTTCTAGATTATAATAGACCTGTAGAAAACATGTGGATTTACTTGTATTATCAATTGAAGGTGGAGATCGCTGCAAAAAATGATTGCTTTTCAGTGTGGCAATGAATGAGATGGGTGGCCTCCTGGGGATGAGAATCTGGGCCATACATAACCCTAACCCTGGCGAGGACTAGTGCACCCCTAGCCAAACAACTAGTGCGCGCCTAGCAGGGCCCCATTTTAAAGTGTGAGCCTATTGGTCGCGAATTGTCTCAAAAATGTGATCGCTGCGTGACAAGGGACTTGCACTGGTAGGTCGAGCTGGCGTCACCACTTCCTTCCCCCTGCACGTGTTGATCTTTGCTTGCAGCTTCCTGGACCCGCAGAAACAGAAACCTCATCATTCCAGCAACTTGACATCGAGTGCCAGTGTGCCCAGTTCCACTCCCGCTGTAGGCTCAGCTCCTGGCAGTGTGAACGACCCGCTCTCCCCCGCTCCGAGATCTGAGAACCTGTCCGTTGTGCCTCAGGACCGCACATCGTCCTGGACAATCGTCGATCTGTAAGCTGCCTTTTCAATACTTATCTCAATCACCAACCCAACCGGTGATTCTTCCCTTGACCGGAGGTTTTGCCTTCGAGTTATCAAGCAGGAGGACTGTTAGGTATGTTGACCACCCGTCTAGTTCCAACGCCGCAGGTGTCATAACTACCCTAAAGCGTGCGGTGTTCCGAATCAACTTCTACTCGTTCAAAAGGGACAACATATTCAACGACTCTCTTGATATGAGCAGTGAACACATAATCGGCGCCTTCTTAGACAACACCCTGCGGTTTTCAAGTCTCGTTACACGTGCCTTGGCGGCCCGGATCGAGGGTTGCTTGCCGTGGAAAGACTCAATATCCAACATCGAGAAGGTTGCCTTATTGAGACTTCTCCATCAAACGAACCAAACCACACATCTCTCGCAAAAACATCCAGTATTCTGTAACTATTGGGACCGTTCATTCGACATGACGTTGCCCGCTGACTTGGCGCCTACCGAAGCTCTAGTGGCCAATGCCGATTTCGAGGACGTCGGCGCATCTTTGTTGTTACACGACGAAATCTTCGAACAACAATCAAACCCAAAATATGGAAGGGGCATGAATGTTTCGGCCATTGTGGAGAGATCCTTCTCGCTACAGGGCAGATTCAAGCCTATCTTTTCCGGGCTAATGAACCAACTTGACTGCGAACTTTACCGATTTTCCGACCCCGCTAGCTATCGGCCAATTGTATTCGACTCATACCACTAGATGCGGTTGATTGATATGGAAAAGCGCTGGGAGATGCAGGACTGCCTCGGAACTTCTGTTCTCCACTTCATTTTAGAACACCTCGAGTTTGACTTCCCCGGGATAGGACGCATCGACCAGGTTACCCGTCAACAGTTACTAGAAAAGATTGCATCGAATGTTCAACCCAATCATCCAAGCGACATACATGGTCGTTCAGTTCTCCACATCGCGGCAGAGTGTGGGTTGTCAGACGTCACCGAAGCCCTGCTCAATCATGGAATCAACGCCAACGCAAGAACAGTGAGCGGATATACGGCGCTCCACTACGCGGCCGCTCTTGGACACTTCGAATCCTGCGAGGCTCTCCTTCGGGATAAAGCCGACCCGAACCTCACAGATATTCGGAGATGCAGCGCCTTGCACTATGCTGCTCGGAACGGCCATGTAGATATTGTCGACCTTCTTCTAAACAACCCGCAGATCAATGTCAACCAGCAGGGTTGGATGCGGGACACACCTCTAATGACAGCGATTCGGCAGGATGACACTCAGTGCGCCTACAAGGCCATCCTCAAGCATTCAAATGTCGACCTCAATGCCCGAGACGAAGAGGGTCGCACAGCCCTGCATCTGGCCGTGCTCAAGGCCCGAACTTCGGCGGTCCAGGATCTCAGTGCAATGGAGGGCGGCATTTCCATCAACGAAGTGGATGATAATGGGAATACTGCGCTCGGCCTGGTTTCCGCCTTTGGAACCGATTACGACAACGCGGTTGCGGCGGCCATTGTTCAGGCCCTGCTGCAAAATCAGCACATCGACGCAAGCATCCCTGATAAGACAGGGAAGACCCCTTTATGGAAAGCAGCATATCACGGAAACCTTGGAGGTTGCCACATGCTTGGGATGCGCGTGGACAGTGCAATATTAGTAGCATATCAAGGCAAGACCCCGCGAGAGATTGCCCTGGAGGAGTGCGAGTACGAGGTTGCTGTGTTGCTCAAGACATTTGAGGACAGAATCTCCCCGCAGGCTGGAGCTTAAGGAATCGATTTTAGGTATAACTTTTGGGCGTTTTTCATCGCGAGGTTGGCCCAGTCAAAGGCATTGTTCAGGAGTTTTGATTCAACTATTATATATCTAGGTCCGTACGGTATTCAACTATCACAAAACGCTTCCTGGAACTCCATTATCCTCTCTCTTGGTCTCTCGCTATCAATCGAGAACACTGCCCCTCACCAACAACCACATACCCAGACAGCTGGACAAAACATCAAATGTATTTCTATCGCATACCACCTTCCCACCCAACCCTTTTAAACACCAATGCTTGCAACTATCAAACAAACAACCGAAAGTCATTACCGCCCCTCTCCCCTCTCAACCTCGTATGCAAATTCACCTGCCCCTTCTCAGGCCCGGCATCAAACGGTCTAACAAGCCATATCGTCCTCCTCTTGACTTCCCTCCTCGCCGCGTCACTAAACTCCATATCCCGTCTTGGCAGCGGTTCCGTGTTTGATCTCTGCTCTTCCCTTGCCCAGTTGTATTCAATCCCATTTCCACCTCTACCTGTGTTTGGACCTGGGCCGGGGCCAGAGAATGACTCGTAGTCCTCTGGCTCGTCTTCCATCGCCATATCGAGGTATGACTGCGGGTTTCCCTCCCATTGCCCAAGCGACTCTGGCCGGAACTCTGCCGCTTCCGGACAGAGAATCGGATACAGCGTCGGTGTCGGGCTCAGAGCAACAACCGGCGACGCAGCCGGGGGCGGTTCCTCAAGGCCCCAGCACGGGGGATTCCACCCCCCTTCTTTCTCTGCATATCCTTCCCTAAATCCAATATCCACGCCCATTCCCATCCCCCTGTCCTCTTGCCCCAGACAGCTCAGCGGTTGCTGAAGTCCCTGCGCCTCAGCCCAGACAAATCTCTCCATCTTATTCCACCTCGCGGCGGCGGTGTCGATAATCCGCTGCTCCATCCCGGTCTCTAACCTGATTCCGAGCGTTGAGCCGAGGAATATCAGGTGGTGCGCGAGCATTTGGCATAGGTGCTCTTTCATTGTGAGGTATAGCGTTGGGCTCTGCGCGAGTTCCTCGGTCATCATGCTCATTCTCATTTTTGGAGATGGTCGTTGTGGTGGTGGTGGTGGTGACTGTCCACTCTGAGCTGTCGTCGGTAACACTCCCGGGAGCGACCTCCCCTCCACCGAACCACCAGGAGAAGGCGGCATAGCCGTCGAATATCCCACCCCTAACACCGCCCCCAGCACCAGCAAGAACAGCACCTGCGTCGACTCCCTCGAAAACTTCGCCAGAAACTGCGGCGTCAAAATCCGATCCAGCCGCTTAATCAGCCGATACCCCGCGACATGTCCCGCGACTCTCAGCTCTTCCTCCAGGATCTCACCCGTCCACCCCGAGTGCGCCAGGGAAGTCGCCAGTAAAAACCTTCGGAATTCCACCATCAGCCCATCGTCGCCTAATGGATCCGGGTCCTGGAACTGCAGCGACAAGAGGCTCGAGCAGCACAGCCCAACGACGCTGCCGTGGGGAAAGGAGAATGACGGGTCGGTCAGCCAGGATGTGAGCGTGGTGTTGAACGTGTGCGGGTCGGAAGCGAGTGTGAAATCTGCAGGCGTGGCGATGCGCGACAGCAGGGCGCTCATTCGCGCGAGGAGGGCTTCGATCTGCATGGTTGGGGCGTGCGTGGTGGATGAGAAGTAGATGTTGACGTCGGCGAAGCGCGTGCGCATGCAGTAGCAGAAGGAGAGAACGCGGCGTTCGGAACCTTTGACGGCGGACTGGAAGCAGGGCTGGCAGGGGTCTTCGTTCGAGCACTGGAGAGGGGGAGGGGAGGTTTAGTGGCGGCGACGTCGGGGGTGGAGAGGCGGGGATGCTCACCTGGATCTTGAGCATCCGACACCGAAGACAGGCCCGGCGACGGCGGACTTGGTGGACCCGCTCCTTCTCCGAAGAGGTGAGCTTGGCACGGGAGCGCGGGGCGGGACGGTGATGGGTCCCGCGGAAACAGTGGAGCGAGCGCGCTAGTGTAGGGAGGTCGTGAACGTCGGAGAGTCCCAGTGCAGGGGCGGGATCAGCATCGTGGACGGGTGGCATCGGGGTCGATCAGGTCCTTTTGAGGCTTTATGAGTCTCTGAAGCATGGCCGGTCGTGCAACACGCACAGAGTGTGCGCAGTCATGTGTCTCAGTGGCCATCCCATCCGGGCTGAAAGCCAAAGTTAGCTCCCAGGTAGCCCTTCTTGTAGGAGTCGCTAATTCTGCCAAAGTCAGCAGAGGCTGGCTGAAGGCGTTCCAGATTGCCATGGATGTCTCGCATGGCTACGAAACAAGCAACACCGAGCTTACCACGTCAGGCTAGCGCTATTCGACCCAACCCATGCACAACTGGTTCGCTATGCAAGCCACAGATGACCCCGCTGTCAGCACCCGCAGGAAAACTGCACCAAATCTCCCCCGGCCGTGCCCGCGAGCGGGAACACGAGGGCCCTGACGTGTCACGACCGGGGCACTCGTGCTCACGTCTCTGCCTTATACCGCCCAGTGCACCCTTTCGCGTGGGTTCCAGGAAAAGCCGGTGCTGTGCCTCTCACCGAAAACACCTGCAGGCCTGCAGTTACTAATGGTCGCTTGGCGTGGCCCCTGCGCCAAGCCTGCAGTTGCGCTGCAATGGCGATCCTTGGCCCCTGTGGCCCACCTATCGCAGGCCAATCAGTGCGCCTCATGCGGTTCTTGCGAGCTGAACGGTTTTGCGGCGCCGTCCAAGCCAGCTGAAAACCCGGCACTGGACATCGGCCTTCCATTTTCGGCGGCCCGTCCGTGCGTAGCCAAGGCCAACCCGACCGTTGCCAGATCGGACTGGCCCACTCTGCTCCTGACTCGGCCGAACAATCTGCTTTTTTCGCCGTTTGAGCCTCAAAGAGGATGCCGCCGGCGCGCCCACCCCTCCGTCGGCCCAAGCCACGGCGCCGACAAGGCACAAAACAGGGCATTTCCGTCAACTTGCATGCCCAAATTTCACATCCCAAATGCCATGGAGCGACCCGACGCCGCCCAAGCCCCGGCAAGCCCACCGCCCGCGCTTGCACCACCAATAAAACCAACGTTGGTGGCGTGCGACTGAAACACGAGCGACCTCGGGCCTTCAGCTTTGCCGATCTCCCAGCGCGAATGCGATGACGTCCCAACTGTGCATGGCGTGTCGCGCTATTGATTGTCGCACGCAATGGGCAAAGCAGCCGGAGCAGGCTCCGCAGCTCAATCGCCAGCGATTCCCAAGACCGCGGTCTAGACCCCCCCACAATTCCGGTTGAGGTGCCTGCTCAGCTCTCCACATTCTGCCCCGTCGTCCCAGATCGGCGGGTAGCGGGTAGTTGGGAAGCCAATGGCTCAATGTCTGCCACATACGACCATACCCATTGGAAAACTCGGGATCCCGTCCGCTCTCCCATCGATAAACCAGTGAGGGCTAGACTAGTAGTTGGGTCGGTGACGACCAGCGAATCCCTGGTGTTGTATGTCTTTTTGCTGTTCTTCCGCATCCAGTCGTCTCCCACGGGTGCTGCATGCCGAACTCGAGTGGCCTGACATTTCCGGTGTGAGAGCCGGAGCCTTACAAGTTGCGTCGAATTCGTTTACGTTCTTGGTCGCCGTCCGTTAGCATGCAAGTTGATGTCCGTCCGCCAGCCAATTGAGTGTGCTGGATAGCGCTTCTCATGCATTCCCGTCAAGACTGATATCAGGAGCTGTCAAATGAAGAATCTTTATTGGAGATAGAACATACATCAAAAACTGCCACTTCAACTTCGTGGTTTCTTCTCCTCTTAGGGCTCGCAAACTTGGGATGCTGAGATTAGCAGCAGACTCCAACATCTCATGTATTGAGCCCAGCCGGACCCTAAGGAAGGTTTCCGCCTTACGATTGACGAGGTCGCTGGGGCCGAACGGCTAGTAAGCGACACCAGCCATTGAATCCGACTCCAACGATGCATGATACCCCATCATTTTAAGACACTCCTACGATGTAAAATAGGCTTTTGATACCTGTTTTTAATCAGCGAGCTTCTGTAGATGCCGCCCACCTCGGTTCAGATCAAATCGGGTTCCATACCTCTTTAAAAGCCCCGTCCAAGTTCTCTTCTTCTCGACGGTCATATTCGACGTATGCGGTAATCCCTCCCACACCTCCCACCAAGTTCTCCGCCCTCTCACGGTGCTTTTGCCGCTCTTCATGCGTTGTTTGCTGAGCGACAACCCCCAACAAGACTATGCGCACACTAGTATGACAGACCCGTGTCACGTCAGCATACCATTTGGCTGTTACGTTGTCAAGATGTTGCTCATTGCCGACGACAGTGAAGAGAAGAAATACGTGGGTGGTTCTGAACGTCATCGCTCGGGTAAACGTCCACGAGGTGGGCGACTCCGAATCGGTGAGGCGCCTGACAGTCAGATAGAACCACCGGTCATTGACGAAACTTGCATAAAGTGAAGTTAGTGTATGTTTGGGCGATGTCGCAGGGAGGACTTGGGTTGGTACCCGTGATGGACGCGGTATTCGCCTGCCAGGAGGCCTTCGTCAGCTCCGCTAGTTCGCGTTTGTCTATCAGCCAAGATCACCTCCGAGATTAGCGCATCATCATCATCAATGGCAAGACATCTCCATATGTTAGCTTTCGGTCGGAAAGGCATTGGCAGTGACGCGACGGGCTGCGGGGCATCGTTTTTCTCACGAAGCACGAAATGCGATTGAAGTAACGTAAGACTCCTATATCCCGCGGCGCCCTCGGGGAACAAACGCCAAAGCTAACATATCGAGACGTCTCGTTATCGATAATGACGACAGGTTAGTGTAACGGGAGCTCGTCGGCTTCTCCACCATCACTATTACCGCCCCGGGTGGTGAAGGAGCGAGAATTCTATGTGTGTCGGTTGTGAGACCCTGAATGATGCCCTCGAATGTTAGTCCCGTGCCGAGATCGACAATGTCGTTCAGCGTGATGGGTAGCCGGAACACCGACAGGGCTGAAATATCGCTGAGGCTCTTTCCGCTCAGAATGCTCCAAGCACCCGATCGTGCTACCGAACTCTGCATGGATTTACCGTCGGTCTCATTCTTCCACACGCGAGAGTACACCCATGAAGACTGCAGAGCAATTTCGAAATCATGCCTTGTTGGTTTCCAAGGACCGTTCGTCCCCAAGTTTGGAAGACGTTTGGTGTCTGCGGCACTGGCGCCCCATTCGAGGGTGTCCCATATTGGCCCAATCTCTGGGTGGTGCCTCCACCTGGGCGAATCGTGGACCCATCGTCGAAGAATGTGGCAGACTGGTTTTGCTGGCAGTAGAAGCCTTCGATGTTGAGCAGACGCTGTGCCATTATTTCGTTCTGCTGGCGAATCTCGTCGATGGTTGATTGAAGCCTGACACGGTCCCGTACTGCGCCGAGGTGGGATTCACTGCGAGATTTTAGAATCCCCGCACATGCAAGGTGAGAAGGCAGTAGGTACCATTGAAGCACAGTGACAATCAGTGCCAAGGACGTCTTTTGCGATTCCAGCCGTGGTACGAGACGTGCCACTTTGCTTTCTGCCCGAATCCAATTGATCCTCTCGAGGATGCCGTTAGCAACAACGACAACAGACTCGAGCTCCGAAAGGGTAAGAATGCAATTTGACAAAGTGAGGGCGAGATGATCGAGCCGTATCATCGTTCTCCGCCAAGACGACACCGATGCGATGGTCTCAATGAGGTGCTGGATTGCTTCGATAGTTAGTTTTGTCTCGTTGACCGTGTTGAGGACCGACCGCGCCGATTGCGGTGCGTCGTCGATACCGGAAACAAAATCCCACATAATCTTGGTGACTTTCCCCGCGATCGCGGCGAGACCGGCGACTGAGGCCGCAATGCTGAGAGGGTCGGCCATGAAGGCGGTGAGCCTGAGAGAATTGGATGACCGACCTAGCTGTGACCTCGGTGGTTCTTGCCATGAAACTTCAGAGCCTTGCCAAAATTGGGGAGAAGGGGCACGTGATGTTGCGCTCCTCAGAGGGAAGGAGCCATGCCGTTGATAGTCCAGGAGTGGGTGTGCAGCTCGTTGGTAGGCGTCCCTGTACGCCTCGTTGGGTTCAAGATGGACGGGAAGCGTTTGGTTAGGCTCGGAGCCCAGTGATTTGCCCTGCAGGTTGCATCGCCACTGCCCCGGCAGCGCGATGCTGTAGGTAGGTACTCACTCACGTGATGATGTTTGGGGGCTGAGCTGAGTGGTGTGCCAACCGCGGTTTCTTCACCTGCATCCATCAACCCCGCCCACATCATGGTTGCCTTTTCACCTTTGCGACTTTCGGGGTCGTTGCCTCGTTTCCATCCCCAATTGCAAATCCATCGCGAACAGAGCCACGGCGACCATGGAGACACTAGCGGCACTCGGCTTGGCCGGCAACATCGTGCAATTCATCCAGTTCACGTCACAGTTGATGAAAGATTCGTCGGAGCTCCGCAAATCGTCGGTCGGGTACACTGCGAAGGTGCTGGAACTGGAAACACTCTACGGACATCTGCACGAGCTGAATGCTTCGATCGAGACGAGTTTACGCAGCGCGTCCGTGTATATATCTAGCTCTGGCGCCGCGTCTTTCGGGAATCTCTCGACTCTTTGCAAAGAGGATTGTGTCAAGCTGCTGGAGACCGTGAGTCAGTTGCGATTGCAGAAAGGCTCAAACACGGGATGGAAGAGCTTTCGTGCCGCCCTCCAGCTCCACTGGAAGAAGGGTGAGATCAGGGACCTGGAAGAACGGCTCAAAAGAACAGAGTCGACAATTACACTTCATACTTGCACAATGGCAAGGTGCGACTCCTGTTGTTTCATTCCTCCCGAACCCGTTGAGCTGATCAAAATAGTCTCGCCCACGAGACTCAGAGCCGCAAGCTCCAGCAGCTACAAGAGGAGAGTCAACTGCTCCAGTGCACTTAGTCGGGAAAGCTCCATCAAATTCTGGTGTCGCTCAGACACATCAAAGCAGAAGTCGACTAAGTCCGACAAAGAGACGCAAACTCTCCCTTTTCGTTTGCCGATGAGGTGAAATCACTGGAGCAGCGGCTCTCTTCGCTTTCTATCTCAGAAAGCGTCATCGGCGAAGAGCAAAAAGTGCTGAAGAGCCTTGAATTTTCTTCGCGACCGATGCGCCATCAGGGAATCCCGATGGCTCACCAGAGAACATTCGAGTCAGGAATCAGACAACCCGACCTACTCCAGGGGTTAAGCGAGCCTTGGCACACCTCACCCGACCTACACCGCGCACCTCACCCGACCTACTCCACGTAGCTCACCTGACCTATCACCGAGCAATCAAGAACTTGAAAATTCCCTATGTGCAATTGAAGCAGTTGTTAAAGATTACTATCTAGAGTGTTGAAAATAAAGAAACTAATACTGGTAAGGAAAAAAGCAGTATTATTACGACCTGCACCCGACACAGGCCTCGAGAGGGCTGGCGCGGGTTAAGACAGAACGTATGGCAGGACGCCAACAGGTAAGGGGCGTTCCGAAGACGGCTTGTTGAGCTAGCACTCCTAGACGGGGGTTCAATGTCACTGTAGGTCGTTGTCACTATAATGCACAGAGGTGAGTCTGAACAGTAGGACACAAATGAACAATTGAATACTAGCGTGAGGAACCAGAGTCCCTCACGGAGGTTGTGGGCACAACCATAGCTATCTATACTAACTAGCTAGGTGGTACCTTGTACCTTACTTAGTCCGTTGTGCTTGGTGGTGCACCACGCAGTTGCGGCCAAGCAGTCAACTGGATGGTGCTTGGTGTTGTTAGTCCTTGTGGACCACTAAGCACTTTCTTACTGGTCGTAGGGGCTTCGGGTCTTTGCACCCCTGGCCCAGTGCATTAGGGCAGTGCACACCGTCCTCCTGCACTGTTCCTTCTGCGGGGGATTCGTCGGGCCGCCCCGGCCCAAGTGACGGCCTGCAGGGTCGTCATAAGTATAAAATAAGAACTAGTCCTCTTAAGCTCTACGAGCTATCACTAACTCTATCTTCTCTTTTTCAATCTGGAGCTTCTACTCCTCCACTTTAAAGGCCTACTCTTCTTCTTACCTTCACATCTCAAATTCGGCCTTCTTACGCTAAAGGTCTTTATTAAAGGCTTCCTAAGCATTAAAAACTACGTTTTTTACAGCGTTTTATTATAAAGATAAAAAGGTAAAGGTATAAGATGTAGTAAGGCTATTATATAGTTAATAACAAATCACTAAAAGATTAAGAAACTTTCAGCTTATTAACGTAGCCTTTTTTTACCTTTAATAACTATTAAAAGAGGTTAAATTAAAAAGGAGGGTTATAAGGATTAGTTAGATATTAAAACAGGTAATATCTTTAATAAAGAAGATTAATAAGTTCTTAATTAATCTTATTATAATTATAATATATTTAAGATAAAGGTAATATTAATATAATCCTTTATAACCTTAACATTATTAGTAAACTTTTTTTTACTTTTTAAGTAAGTTAAGCTTTCTTCTTTCTATACCTTTAAGTAAACTATTTCTTCTTCTTATAATCTTTCTGTTATTAAAGCCTTATATAAAGTTAGTAACGAGATACTTAAATAATCAAAGAGTTTATAATTATTTTCACATTATTATTAACTTATTACCTTATAAGGTTTATATTATAATAACTTTTCTAAATCTTATACTTTTTAAAAACGTGAATTAAGGTTAAATACTCTTTATTTAAATGTAAGTTAAAGTAGATTAAATCTAAAGCTAATATATAATACCTACTCTAACAATACCTTACCTTATAATTAACTATAGTTATACTTATAACTACTGTAAGGGACTTTAGTTCCTTACGCTAGTATTTAATTGTTCATTTATATCTTACTGTTCAGACTTACCTTTGCGTATTATAGTGATAACGACTTATAGTGACATTAAACCCCTTATCTAAGAGTGCTAGCTTAATAAGCTGTCTTTAAAACGCCTTTTACCTGTTAACGTCTTATTATACGTTTTATCTTAACCTATACTAATTCTTTTAAAGCTTATATTAGGTATAAGTTATAATACGATACTAACGTTACAGTTCTGAACACTGTTTATTAAACTTTTAAACGTTACTCCTCTCCTGTTACTAATATATTAACTTTTAAAAAAGGTAAGGAGCTTAAGGAAACGTAAGCTTAACTACAGCTTCCTACAGTTAATAAGTTAGCTATACGTCTCGAAAAGTTAAACTTTAATTAGTAGGGACTGGTTAAGGAACTTAATAAAACCTTTCTTAAAGATATTAAAAGCTATATCGGTCTTATTAAGAAACTCTAGGCCTGACTTGATGTTATTAAACTAGAGAATAATAATTTTAAAGGCTTATGAAAGAAATAAGTAAAGCTTCCCTTACCTTTACGCTTTAAAGGAGACTTTACACAGTTAAAGTCTTAAATAGCTTAACTTCAAAGCTATATCACTTATTATAATAAACAGTTCTTTAAGGAAGAAGGAAAGGTTAAATTTATTAATGCTTTACTAGATAAAATGGTAGTTTATTAATATAAACCTTATACGAAAATAATTAATAACCTTTCCGTAGATAAAGCACGTAAGGAAGCCCTTAAGACTTAAGCCTTTTTTAATAACTTTAACGTTTTTATTAATTAACTTTAAACTAAGTTTAAAGAACTAAATACCTTAAAGCAGGTTAAATAATACCTTACAACCTTAAGACAGATATCCTTAATCCTTAAGTTCTCCACACGTTTTAAGCTAGAAGTAATAAAGACTAAATTAGTTAAAAGGCTTTAATAATACTGTTTTAAAGCAGCTAAAGGAATATATTACTAAAGACCTTTACTAAGAGGATTAACTACTAGACTTACACACTTTAAATTTACTATATTTATTACTAACGTAGTGTATAAGAAGTACTTAGTAAAGGGTTTTTAACTGCTCTTAATTTAATCTATTAAAGGATAATAGCACTATTAGATATATTTAATAAAGCTGCTTTTAAGTATAAGCTAGTTACTATATAAGGTATTTATAAATTCACTTTAACTACTTTTAAAGTAGTATTAATAAAATAATAGATTTTAGTTAAAAATATAACTAAAAGGTTTTTAATTAAGTAAAGAATAAAGACTTTCTAGAAGTTTATTAATCTTTAGTTTATAATTACTCTTTAATAAGTAATAAAGATTAGGATTTCTTATCTCTATATATTAATAACGTTAAAAATACGTTAATTATTTATTTAGTTAATATAAAAATTAAAATTTAACTTATTACAGCTAATTATACTAACTAACTTAAAGGTACTTTATACTTTACTTAGTCTGTTATACTTAGTAGTGTACTACGCAGTTACAGCTAAGCAGTTAACTAAGCGGTGCTTAGTGTTATTAGTCCTTGTGGACCATTAAGTAATTTCCTACTAGTCGTAAGGGCTTCGGGTCTTTGCACTTCTGGCCCAGTGCGTTTAGACAGTGTACACCGTCCTCCTGCACTGTTCCTTCTGCGGGGGATTCGTCGGGCTGCCCCAGCCCAAGTGGTGGCCTGCAGGGTCGTCACACTTAAAGCATTATATATATATTATAACTTTTCTTTCTTACAATAAATCCTAAATAAATCTTAACTTATATATAGTAACCTATTTAAAGAATCGTAATACTACTTGCAATCTCTGGAAGAAGTTTACAGTCTACCACTATAAGAGCGCCTTCCGCAAGCCGCCTGCTGGCACTTCCTTAAAGGCTCCTGTTACGTCCCCGGAAGCTGCTATCAACCCGGAGAAGGAGTATAATAAGGAGGAAGAGATCTTAATTTAGGTTAGGAATAAGTCTGGATTTAATCTTGACTTTACAGGATTTTAAAAGCCTTATACATTAATATGCTCTAATGAGTTATAATCAATAAGCCTAGACTAGCCACTATAGCATTCATGAATCATGAAACAGTCTTAATTTAATCACGTTCTCTACATGAGGTGTATGGAGTAGGTCGGGTGAGTTGTGTTGTGTAGATCAGGTGAGGTTTGCTAAGGCTCGCTTATACCCCTGGAGTAGGTCGGGTTGTGTGTACTCTCCATTCGAGTGGGTGTACCATTCACCAGCTGACTCAGCTTCAGTGGCGACATATCTCGGCATCTGGTTAAAAACTGACCACGGAATATTTTGGACGTCCAGAAAACCTGGGTCTGGGAAATCAACGTTCATCAAATTCGTAGCTGGCGAGCCAAGAACTCGTGATCTTTTGTCACAGTGGGCGGGGATGAAGCCAGTCGCTATTGCAAGCCACTACTTCTGGAGCGCCGGTAATTCGCTTCAAAAGTCGGCGGAAGGGCTTCTCCGCGCTTTACTCTATGACATGTTCCGACAATGTGCCAAAGTGAGGGAGTTGGTGCGCGCTCAAGTCATACGCCAACAGGATAGCGACTGGGACTGGGGCCGAGGCCTATTGTGGAACCAGGGTAATCTCCAATCCGCAATTCAACTCATGGCAAGTCAGGAGATCCTCTCGACCAAATTTCTGATTCTTCATTGACGGCCTGGACGAGTACGATGGAGATCAGCTGGAGCTGTGTGAAACCCTCAAGGGCCTTGCGGCGTGCGCAGATATCAAGATCTGCCTGTCAAGCAGGCCGTGGAGCGTCTTCGAGGATGCGTTCGGATCCAGCCCTCGGAATAAGTTATACATGCAGGATCTAACTCGGAACGACATTCTCGAGTACACACGATCTCGCATGCACGAGCATCCTAGGTGGCACTCATTAGTCGCTGCGAACCCATTGCGAGGAGAATGGCTGATCCAGGAGGTGGGAATTCGCTCTTCAGGGGTATTCCTGTGGGCCTTTCTTGTGACCAACCGACTCAGAGAGGGCTTGACCAACTGGGACGGCTTTTTGGATATCCAACGGCGGCTTGAGAGCATTCCTGTTGAGCTTGTAGCCTTCTTCAAACAGATCCTCGACTCCGTGGACTCGTTTTGCCATGATAAGATGTCAACCATGCTCCAAGTGGCCGTCGAGGCAAAGGAACCGCTTCCAGCAAGAGCTTACACCTGTTTGGAGAAGGAATATGACGATTCAAATTACGTTTTCCAGCTTCCCGTTCGACCTTACACGGGTGAAGAGGAGCAGGAATCAAGGGAGCAGACATCATGGCGGCTGGACAGCAGAACACGTGGCTTGCTCGAGATGGACCAAATGTCCGGTTCGGTTACCTTCATACACTGGACCGTTCTGGACTTTCTGAGGACCCGAGAGATGGCAGAATACCTTGCAGGAAGTCACCTGATGGGTTTCACCTGATATGCTCTCTGTTGAAGATATACACCGCCATCATAAAAACGGACCAGTTCGATGAGCCTGCGACATTTCTGTCCAACACCGCTAACCAGACAGTACAGGGTGAAAGCGAACTGTCGGCTGGGTTGCAAACGCTCACAGCTTCCGCTCTGTCGCGCGCCGCAGAAATATAAACCTCGAGTTCGGCTACCGATACTGCATTTCGGATACTCGACGAGCTTGATCGAGCCCTGTTGGAGATGTTCGCACGGAATCAGGCATTTGTCGTCAAGCCATGGTATTCACCAGAGTTCTTTTTTCGTGGGCAGTTATTGGACGGTATGCACGCTGGTTACCTGTCAACGAAGCTCTCGAGTGATAAGTATTACTTTGCGTGCCTCGGTCACCTCACAGTCCCACTCATGCTGATCGACAAGCACCACTGGGGATACCACGGCAATCGCCCTTGGGACGTCTTACGAAGTTTTCCCTGGGACTACAGTAACCAGAATGTCGGAACATTACGTCTCGCTCTGGAAACTCAAAGCTTGAACCATAATGCCCACGGCTCGGGTGATTTGAGAGATCCTGCCATTCGGTCACCATGGGCCTGGCTGCTATACAAAATGGCTCTCACGGGGAGTCCGCTCAACATGTCCGACAAGGAGTTTTGGGAGCTCATCGACTACGACATCATCTCCCTTATGCTTCGTCGGGGAGCAAATTGTAAGGTTGCCATCCGCAGCCAGGGCGCCAGAACATCAGGGCTCGGTCTGTACATGTACCGGGGATGGAGATCGCCCCCAACAGAGAGCCATAAGGAGAAGTACCTCCAGGACCTCAGGGATTTCCTAGTTGGCGGCGCAGCTTTCACCCAGATCTTCAACTGCCACATCACAGACTATCTGGTTTCCCTTGTGGGAAAGAGTCCCTCAGAGTTCCTGCCTAATGACTGGAGTGCGATGACCGAGTCGATAGAGGTAGTGCTGAACCATATGGCTGAGAAAGAGGGATGTGACATTTCGTTTGAGAAGCGGCTAGTTGATGGTCTTCTCTCAGTTGCTAACACTAGTTTTCCGCGTGAGGTGTATCCCGGTCTAGAGAGTAGTTTTTCATCAATACTTGATAGAATAGCCACGAAGAGGAAGTGTCGAACTGCAGCGGCAGTTCTTGGCGCTCAGGCGCGCAGGCGCCTTACCTCTCCAGGCTAGGCTGGAGCGCAGGAGCCTTTCGTCATGTGCTCTCCTCACACACAGGGAGCTCTCTTTTGTATTGAGAATGTCTATTTGCACTATAGCCTTTGGCTTATTTGCACTATAACCCCACCCACTACCATACATAACCCTAACCCCGCACCCTCCCGGCCGCATCCACGCGCAATTGTGACTGCGGTTCAGTTGATTGATCGATCGAATTCATCGCAATTAAGCTCAGTTCTACCGATTCTCGAATAAAAAACCAATTGACTACGCAGGCAGTATAGCTCCGCAGATAGTCTGTGGCTTGGAGGAGGGTGGGAGAAAGGCTACACGTCAGGCTCAATGTCGCCATTGTAGTCGGAATCGCGGTTATCGTCGCTGATATTTACCGTATTTTTCCACAAAATCCGGTTTTACTCGGTAAACGTGCACGCTCACGAGCCACGCAAAGCCACCGCTCCAGCC